>Ga0180433_10000657_pt1 | contig 58921 bp, 96 predicted proteins | sample SS_ome_8_FD_132980 | JGI IMG/M metagenome (GOLD analysis project Ga0180433, IMG submission 132980) | Hypersaline lake sediment archaeal communities from the Salton Sea, California, USA - SS_1_D_1 metaG | ecosystem: Environmental > Aquatic > Non-marine Saline and Alkaline > Hypersaline >... | reverse complement strand
TCTTTTCACTCAAGACTAGACCATTTTGTCGATATGATGGAGCGTGCAAAGAACCAATAGATTTTGTGTTTGATGTTTCGATACCATGAAAGGAGGTGTGATTGTCATGGAAAACACATTTTGTTATCGCGTTTGCAATATGGGTCATATAAACAGGATTGGTGAGACTGATGATCGTTCAATGCCTGCTGACTGGTTCAAGTGTTCAGAGTGCGGCAGGCGGCTTCAAGAATCTCAAGCTTTGACAGCTTTGTGTCGTCGTATCGATGGTCAAAATTTCGAGCTTGTCGAATGTGTTATGAACGAGCACACAATGCGAGTTAAGGGTGGTGGATTGGTATTAGAGGGGCCGATAGAAAACGCCTTGATCGTAACGTTTCCAGAAGTTCAGATGCAGGCAATAGCTCGTAGTGATGAAAGTTTTATTGAGAACATTATTGATACCATCAAGGGTGCCGGGTGGGATGGTGAGGTTGTTGTGGCTTCAGATTCCATGAAGTTCGCGAAATTCAAGCTGGCAGATCAATGAGTGGAACAAAAGATAATCCATTTGAAGTCGGAGAGCGTGTAAGAATGCAGCCTCGTTTCGTTATTGGAAGTGATGTTGTTGGGCGCGTATTAGAAACAGAAGAGTGTTCAGAAGGTGGCATGAGATATCGTATCGAGTTCGATCATGGTACTATTGGTTGGTGTGAATGGTACTTCCTCGAATCATTTCAGGAGCAAAAAGATGATCAGAAAAACTCTAAAGTGGTTGCTCAAACGATATCGGCAAGCACAGCGGGAGACAGATCTTAGGATTTTGTGGCCGGCGTGCAAGGAGAAATCTACAAGGGTTGAGTTGGCGAAATTTGCTTTTGCATGTCATGTCTTTCGTGATTCGGCGTGGACGAAGGATTTTACCGAGGAAGAGTTGTGTAAGTTTGTTGAGGAGTTGGAATAAGTGGTTATTTTTGACCAACCTAACTTGACAAATGAAAATTGTTACATAACATAAGGATTAGGATGCGAGTTGCTGAGAATTCAAAAAATCGCCCCCTCCTTTGGTCAAAAAAAAAGAATTTCGCAACTCGTATCCTTTTTTCTTTGAACCAACAACACGACCGTCTTGACAAACTTTTCAGAGCGTCTGTCAAGACGGTTTTTGAGTTCAAAATCCCTCTAGGCGAAGAGAAAATTTTTTCTGGCTGTAGGTTGTTGTATTTGTTAGGTTTCGATCATGAGGCTGATTTTTGCTTGTTCTGTGTGAATCGTGATTATCTTATAGTATAATAAGGAGCCAAAATGAGCGAGGATACGATCAAGAAAATCGAGCCGGTTACTAAAAAACAAGTGGATGCTCTTATGGCTATGGTGCCACCGATTTCGAGAATGTTTTGTGGGCTCACAGAAGTGGACACAAGCAAGGGTCGAGGGGTGCTCAATGGTCCTGGTATAAGGCATTGTTTGTGGACTCGAAGTGGGCATCGGATCACCGTCATTATATCGAGCGACGGTGGTGTAATTGCTTCGAAGTCCAACGAACCAGATGACACAAGGGAGGTATTAGATGCCGATAGATGAAGCGACGCGCAATGCTGCCATAAGTAACATCGAGAGTCACATCAAAGAAGTCGAGTCTCTCATGTACAGCGTGGCAAAAAAGATAGGTCAACGAGCGCATAACCATGATGCCTCGAAGCTCGAACAGCCTGAGCTCGATCTTTTTGCTGAATGGGGGCCAAAGCTCAAGCAGATGGAATATGGCTCGGAAGAATACAAGAGCGCTCTTGTTCAGATGGGGACGGCTCTCAAACATCATTACGAGAACAATCGTCATCATCCTGAACATTACGATAATGGCGTTGATGGCATGACGCTAGTGGATCTTGTTGAAATGGTTTGTGATTGGATTATTTCGTCGAGAAGAGCTGGAGGGCATTGCCTTGATTCTTTGGAGCACAATCGCAAGCGATTCAATCTAAGTCCACAACTCGTGAGGATTATAGCAAACACTGTGGATATTTTGGAGGATTGACAATAGATATTCTGTAAGGAGTGGATTGTTTTTTTGCCGTATGTGGAGGGAGACATGGACGAGAAACGTATAAAACAGCTCGTTGCAGAGCTGGATCTTTGCAGGAACAAGTTAGAATACTCATCAATAAAAGCAAAAGAGGCTGCCTCGCGGTTTCAAACAGCAATAGAGATGAAAATGTGGCGTTCTGCTGCCGTTACGGTTAGTGGCTTGATTGGTCTGTATGCCGATTGTGCTATGAGGATTGCTGAGGTTTGGAAGATTGATGAGACGATAAAAGCTATTAAGACGAAGGAGTATAAAGGAGTATGACCATGGTAAAACCTGACGTTCCGCTGACAAGAGGAGAAGAGGAGACAATACGCCTAGTATGGGCTTCTACTTTTGGGTGTATTAACTGGTACGTAATGCGTACTACAAGTCATCGATACCATGGAAAACAGCTTTTGGATTATGCAAGACGTTGTGCTGTCAAGGCAGCCGATGAGTCAGTAGCAGCCTACGAGGAGCATCTTAGAGAGAGTCACGAGAAGTATCGCGAGGAAACACTTTAGATACCTCCTGTGACCATTGAAGAAGTAGAGCCTGAGAAGAACACTGAGTAAAAGCAGGAATCTTAGAACATTGGAGGTAAGATGGTGTTTTCTTTTCCAGATGACGAGAAGTTAGCGGCTGAGAGAGAGGCGAAGGAAAAGGTTGAGCTGGCGAAACATGTTGTGGCTGTGCTTAATCGAGCTTTAGAGAGCGATCCACATGCAATTAGTGCTTTGTTTGAGAATAGAGTCTTTTGTAATAGAAAACTTGCCAATGATCCAACTATTCAGGTGCGTGAGCGAGAAGGGCGTTCTCCAAATATTGGAACACTTGGAATTATAAACGGAATCGTTGGCATTAATGATGATGGTTATGGCTTCGTTGCGATGGAAGTAGAAAGAAGTCAGGATGGGTACAAAATCGTTAGATTCATCATAAGGGAGGCGTGATGCGCAAAGTAAGACGAGCCGTTTGTAGCGTCAGTAACAAGACTGGAATCGTTGCGTTAACCAAGAGCTTCAGGAGGAGAGGAATAGAGATTGTCAGCACTGGAGGAACGGCAAGAGTCATTGAAGGAGCAGGTGTTCCAGTAATTCCTATTCGGGACATCACTGGAAACGAAAAAGACTCTTACTTTTCTGGACGAATGAAGACGATTTCGTTCAATTTCGAGAGTGCTCTTCTTTACGACAGGGACAATGAGGAGCATCAACGTCAAGCTGATGAGCTCGGGATCAAGCCTATCGATCTCGTTGTTTGCAACCTCTATCCGTTTGAGAATACGATTGCAAGAAATGATTGTACGATGGAAGAAGCTGTTGAAAACATTGATATTGGTGGCCCTTGCATGATCCGAGCGGCGGCTAAAAACTGGAAGTCAATCGCTGTCATAACTAGTCCAGAACAATACGAAGATCTTCTGGAAGAGCTCGATAATCATGGTGGTGCTCTTTCGGATCAATTTAGGCTTTGGTGTGCTGAGACTGCTTTTGAATTAACGTTTCAATATGACAGGGCTGTCTCAACATATCTTTGGTCGAATCGAGAGGTAGAATTGAGAAAAACTTATCGATAGTGAGGTGAGCTATGGTTATGAAGGCAGGTTCGTGGTGTGTTTCTTCTGAGTCAGATCCGAGGTGGAATGGTGATGGTGAATCGCCTTGTGTTGGTGGTTTTTCTATCCCGCAAGAAGCAAAAGAACACATCGAAAAAATGAAAAAGGAGTTGAAATCTGATCCTCCTGACGATCTAGAATGGAGCTACTTCAAGAATTGAGAGGCTGTGATGACTGATCGAGTGTCTTGGGACGAGTATTTCATGGGAATAGCTGAGAAGGTGGCCACGAGGTCAACATGTGACCGTTGTAATGTTGGCGCTGTTATTGTAAGGGACAGAACCATTCTTTCCACTGGATACAATGGTTCGATCCGTGGGCTTCCTCATTGTGATGACGAGGGTCACTTGCTAGAGGAAAATCATTGCGTTAGGACAGTCCACGCTGAGGCTAACGCGATTATTCAGGCGGCCATGAATGGAGTAGCGATCAAGGGGAGTTCGATTTATGTGACTGCAATTCCGTGTTGGTTGTGCTTCAAAATGATTGCAAATGCTGGTATCAAAGCCATTTATTACAGACAATCTTACAGAAAGGACGATAAAGTATTTTCTTTTGCAAAAAGGATTGGAATTAAGATTTCAAGAATTTTAGATATGTGAAAACAAAAGGTGTTGTTATGAGGGAATTGATTGAATTGTTTGTTGAATACGAGAGAGCTGATGCTCAGAGGAAGGTGGCCGAAAAAACGTGCAGTCAGCTCTTGGAAAAGATAAAAACTCTTGCTGCTAGAGAGGATTACAACAACACAATCCGTCGTATGTTGAAGCTCATTGAATTCGAAAGTCTTGAGCAAACATCAATAAGAGATTCAAAAAAAAAATAACAACCCATGATCAAGACAAGATTTTCTTGTTGGAGAACGTAATCGACAAGAAAGACGTAGAGATACTTGTGATGTTGTCTGATAAAGGGTTGGATTTGTGTAAGTTGGCAAAGAGATTGAGCACAAAAAAAGCAATATTATCATGTCGTGTAGAAAAACTGATCAATGAAGGGTATGTATTTGAGCGAAAAGATAAGACTTTGTATAGAACACGAAAAGGGGTAAGTGTAATCATCTCTTTCTTTGTTGTAAATGACAATATACGGATACCATTATCAGAAATAGAAATTGACGTTTTGAAGATATTGGAGAAAAGGAGGGCGTGGCGCGTATCAATGTTGGCCAAGGAGTTCAATATGGATATGGCGTTTATGAGGATTCATCTTAAGGTGCTCAAGGCAAGGGGTGCTGTAGCTCAGGATGCGAATTCTGGGTGGTACAAAACAGACATTGGAGCGAAGATAGAAGAAAACCTACAGAGCATCCATCCAACAGAGGTTTTAGAGAAGGTAAAGGAAGAGTTACAGCACACTAATCGATCTCCAATCTGTAAGACAGAGGAAAAGCTACACCATATTCACAGATGTCCAGTTTGTGGAACAGATAAAGAGTGCAATTCAAGCGGTTGTAACCCACCTGTTCTTGAGACCAAAGATGGGCGTTCGATGTCTTATGTAACGTGCGATGCATGTATTGAAAAAATCAGCAAAGGTACGACTGGTCAAATGGTTTATATTTCGCAGTTCAAGTTTGTAGGTAAAGGAGGAGGTCGATGAAAGTCTTTCATCGTGTAGAAAAACAAAAACCGAAGGCGTGGCAGCGGCGTGTAAAATGTGCTGATTGTACTTCGACTTTGGGTATAGAAGAGCCGGACTTGAGTCGTAGTATTGGGCGTGCGCCTTGCGAGACTTCTAATGACTGGGATGACGTGTGGTTTGAATGCGAAGTGTGTGGGGCTGAAAACCGCGTACCTGATGATGAGGTTTCAATGAGCTTGAGAAATCGTCTTCCTACTTCGCGTGAACGCAAGAACAAAGGTAATTTGTTAGAATGTAAGATTGTTCGTCTTAGAACATGGATCACCGAGCCTAATTCATAAATTTAGCCTATTGACAGACGTAATTTGTGACACCATACTAGGGTTGTGTTTTGCCTTTTTGGAGCGTCAAACAATGCCAGAGAAGAGTGAGTTTGTGAGACAAATGGAAGTCGTCGAGAATAATCTTCAAGAGTATAGGTTGGTTTGCGAAGAGCGCGACAGACGGCTCGAAGAGTGCGAGGGACCTCACGATTTTCAGTGTGATCGATCATTGATACCGTTGCACTTGCAAAAGTACATTTGCTCAAAATGTGGTGGGTGGGTTGGTCACACAGAGAAGGTGTGGTATGAGCGAGGATTGGAGCATAAGGACAAGTTGATTGCAAAGATTAAGAGATTTCTCGTTACTTCGACTTGGTGTGCCGTTGGTGGTGTAGTTGATGAAGTGATAGATAGCGTACTCGGGATAATCGATGAGGGATAAAAAACGTCCACCATTGCATGGTCCATACGGTGGCGATGACGCTGATGGGCGCAGAGCACGCCACAAGGCTCCAAGGGCTCACGAGGAGTCCACTGCTAAGGCTCTTGGAGGGCGTCGTCAAAAGGGCTCTGGGAGCCGTTGTGACGCAAAAGGAGATGTTGCCCATGTTGGAGCTGGTCTCTTCGAGTTTCATGGTGAGTGCAAAACTACACAAGGGAAGTCGTTGAGACTTGAGGCTCAGTGGCTCAACAAGATCACGAGTGAGGCTGCTGATTTATTCAAGTATCCATTCTTGGCGATTAGATTTAACGAATTGGTGCTCGGTCGCTTAGCGTCTGAGTTGTGGCGTAAGCTCGGCAAGCCAGTGACGACGGCCGAGCAGGATTGGATCGCTATTCCTCGAAGTGTATTTGTCAAAATGCTTGATGAACTAGGGGAGGAGGATTTTGATGGATAAGCGTACTTTTTTTGCACAGGCGGCGAGGGCTTACAAAATGAAAAAATTAAGGATACGTCAACGAGAACTTGGCACAGATATTATGGATGAATTCGCAGTGAGATTGAATACTCAGCCCACTTATGAAGAAGAGAAACACGTCAAAGAGATGTGGGGGATTTTTGAAGAACTTGGAGCGAGGTTTGGTAATGTCTGATGAAGAAATTGATTATTATCATCATTGTTTGAAATGCCGTCTTCACAAAAGTCAGTGGTATTATGCGTCGACTGATCGAGGTGTTTGTCAGCATGAGTCTAAAAAACCTCCTTTTCAAACGTCGGCAAGGAGGGTTTTGGTGGATAGGAGTATTTTTATTGAAGATGCGGCAAAGATACATAAGTTTGCAAAGTCACTAAGAGAACAAAGAAAACTTGGTATTTGTGGTGTTATAGATGAACTTTATATGAAGCGAATTTTTGAATCCATTGTTGTTACTCAGGAAGAAATTCAGCACATAGAAATGATGTGGGAGATTTTTGAGAGACTTGGAGCGAGGTTTGGTAATGGCTGATAAGAAGAAAGCGATTCCATTGCCAAGTGCTGTCGACAAAATGATCGAAAAGTATATCCATGAGCGAGATATTAAATTTTTCAAGGATTGTTATGACAATGAAGTCGACGAATCTGTAAAAGAGGCAGCTAAGCGTGTTATTCGGAGCCGCAAAAAGCAGAAGCCAAAAAAGGTTGCAAGGGTTGCTTCCGTCGTTCGGCCTGTCGTGCGGCGGATCACTAGACCACCTGTTGAAGTCGAGTTGAGTTGTGTTTTTTGTGGAATCAAATTTTGGAAAAGCCGCCGCGCAGAATTAGCACGTGTCAGGGCTGGAAAAAGAGGGCCTTATTGTTCGAGAGATTGCTATTATCAGTCAAAAAAAGAGTTTTGCAATTGTTCAGGTTGCGAAACGATATTTGAACGTTCGAGCGGAGTTCGTCGTGGTAACGAGATTTATTGTTCAAAGATATGTTGTGATAAGTCAACAAAAGAGTTTTGTAATTGTCCAGTCTGCGAGACGATATTTGAGCGTTCGAGCGGAGTTTGTCATGATGAGGAGATTTATTGCTCAAAGATATGCTATGACGACAGGTTTGTTCCAAGGAAAAGGTACTTAAAAAATCCGACATATTGCCATCATTGTATTGATCGTGATGCGACTTGTGAAGTGATGCTCAAGAAACGATGGATGGGATTGTGTGATTTATGTGCTGATCATTTTATGTATGGTACTGAAGTTGCTGTTTTGCCTGGTAGATCGTTGCCATGGGCGATTGGATCTAAGTCTAAGAGAAAACCAATGCTTTATGAAATAGAGAGAAAAGGCGCGAAACCTACATTGAACACTAGGTTTATGATTTTGACGTTGGAGTGGATGAGACCATGATGATTTTGAGTGAGATTCAATAATGACTGATGGAGAGATTGATTAAAATGAATAATTGGTTAAGGAATGCGAGAAAAGAAATTGGGTTGAGTCAGATTGAAATGGCTCAGTGTATAGGGGTCAGTAGAACAGCATATCAACGGTATGAGTGTGGGAGTTTGTCGTGTAAAAAAAAGAATGGACAGTTGACTAGCACAGCAAGAGCTATAGCTTCTTTTTTTGGGATTGATTCAGATGAAATTTTTGGTGAGGTGTCGAATAAGACTGAAGTTTATGAAGCTACTTTATTACATAGTGAGTATTCTCGTGCAGCTTCAGCCGTTGTTGCAGATGCATATGATAATGTAGAGCTGAGGATTTATATTGATGAGGCTCTTGGTCTTTTGTCAGAGCGTGATGAAAGAATTTTACGAATGCGGTTTGGTCTTGTTAATGAGAAAGTTGTAAAAAAAATGACTGTTGATGAAGTTGCGAATATTTTAGGTGTTCGAAAAGAACGTGTTCGACCGTTGGAAGCGAAAGCGATTCGTAGACTTAGGAGTCTTGCTATTTCAAGAAGAACAAAATTGTTTCGTTGGTTTTTAGTGAGATAAAGGGGATCGAAGATGAACATACCAGAAAGCAAACGGACGAAAAAAGAGTTCATAGATGATATTGCTAATCATGTGGCCGGGAATTATCACCTCGATACGGAGGACGAGAAGATGTGGCGATGCAATGAATGTAACACAGTTGTATTGTCCGTTACGTGCTATGTGTCAATCCATTGCGTTGTTAGAAACAATTGTTCTGGGTGGGGCGAGGTCAAGCCCATAGAAATACCGTATTGTCCTAAGTGCGAAGGAGAACCTAAAAAAGACGAACACGGTGGATATCGTGCGTGCTGGCATGAGTAAAACAAGAGACATAAAAGAAGATTCACAAATAACAAGCGAGGTGTGTGGCGATGCTGATACAGAACATGGATATGAAGAGCTATACCGGAGGACCATTTGATATTTTATGCATTCTTCGTGATGTAGACACTGGTCGGTATCATGTTTGTTTTTTTGAGGAGCATCCTGTTCCTTATCAAGATCTTGAGACAAGGTGTGTTCGGCTCAAATCAAAGATGCATCACACCATAGGTGCTGCAACATTTGATGAAGCCAAAGATCATATGAAAGAGATGAGGGAGAAAATCATTCTTTGTGACAACAATGTTTCTATAAAACCTATTGGGTGGGATGGTCAGACTAGATTGGTTTGGTTGGTCGACGATTGGCACGAAAAAGGATGTGGAGTGGAGGATGTATTGGGTTCTGTGGGGGTTCCTTTGCCTGATCTTTCGCCAATCAAAGTTGAACAGATCTTTGATCCAATTTTGGAGCTTTCTGCTCCGGATGACAAAGGGAGAACAAATGGCCAATAAACCGATGTGGAAAACTTTTGGACATAATGATGTGTGTTCAATAAGAAGATGTGGCGCGAAGCCGACCAAGCGACTTGATCTCGCTGTGATTGGAACTCGTAAATTTGGTTCTTTTGGAAGAGAGAAACCATGGAAAGAGGCAGTTGGAACTGTTCCTATCGTTGTGTGTGAGAGGTGTTTCAAAATGATTCACGAGAAGAATCCTGAAGCAATTGAAAGGCTTTATCCTACAGAAGGATTCGCTAAATATCTCAAAGAATTTGCGCATAAAGTTGTTGCGCATTTCAAAGGCAAGGAGGACCAAGATGGAAACTAAATGGTATACTGGTATTGGAAGCCGAAAAACTCCTGAGCATGTCCTTGAAGAACTTGAGAAGATTGCTGCAACGCTTGCTTCTCGTGGTTATTCTTTGCGCTCTGGGGGCGCTAAAGGGGCTGATTCTGCTTTTGAGAGAGGGGCGAGTAACAAGAGGATTTATCGTTCTTGTGACTTGATACCAGATTGGTGTTTTGTTGAGGTAAAGAAACATATTCCACCAAACAGACCTCCATTCGAAAACATGAAGAGATCAGTTCAACGTCTTTTGGCGCGAAACATGATGCAGGTGCTCGGTTCGGACGGCTGCACTCCATCTGAGTTTCTTGTATACTGGACGCCTGCTGGGCTTCAGGACGGCGGCACAGGCTACGCCTTGAGGTGTGCTGTGGCTCATGGAGTCAAGACGTATAACCTAAAGAACGACAATGAGCGAGATGAATTTTATTCGTCTTTGATGTTGAAATAGTTGATAGCTCTTGGAGGGATCATATGGATGAATTTGAATTTTTCAAAGGATGGAATGGGTGGGTGTTAGATGTAGAAAGATTGGTTTTGATGTTTTCTAAGAATTGTCGTTATGAGGTTGATTTGGAAGAGTGTATAAATAGCTCAAGAATTTTAGATAGAATCATGCAAGTATCTAGAAAAACATGGGCAAGCTCAGACGTTGTTAGTGGTTTGGTTTGTGCGCTGCATGATACTCTTGCGGTTCAATCGATATTTTGTCCATGTGGGACAAGTAGGAGTGTGATAAAGAACGATATCAGAAGACTTGTTGCTGTCAATATTAAATCAAGAAAGCGTCAAGAAATTGCATGTTCTGGTCCTGATATATACAAGGACAAGAGCGGAGGGATCATATGAACAAGAGTGAGCTGTCAAAAAAAGCACTCAAGAACCCTGATGGAAGTTGGATCTGCAAGATATGTGGGTCTGGTATCTTATGGACGACGGTGGCACATGCAATCCATGATGGGCCTTTTCCGTTGTCAGGTTCTGGAAGGTGCGAATATGAGGCGGTGCCGTATTGCCCGAAGTGCGAGGCTAAGCCGTCGTTTCATGGAAGTCCTGTCAAACGAGATTGGCTTGATAGTTTTCTTTGAGAATTATTGTTTTGAGGTGATATATGCATTGGTGTCATAACGAGACGATGATTGTACTCATGGCACTTCCGTTTGTTGGGTTTATGATCCGATGGATTCGTGCATGGGTATCTAAAAGGTGGAAAAATTGAGCTGGGCTACGGGGCATATAGCCAAATTAAAAGCTGGCGAGATTGTGAGTTTTCGGCCACGCGGTAACTCTATGGTTCCGAAGATTCGATCAGGGCAGCTTTGCACTGTAGAGCCCATTAAAAACGATCCGATCAAAGGTGACATCGTGCTTTGCAGAGTAAAGGGGCATGATTACCTTCACAATGTTTTGGCGGTTCGTGGTTCTGGTTTCCAGATAGGCAATAACAAAGGCCGTATTAACGGGTGGATTTCTCGTGCGGCTATTTACGGAAAGCTTGTCAAGGTGGAGTGATGGATAACGAATCAGAGCTCAGAAAAGAGTTAGAAATACTTTCTTCTGAGATTATTCGTCGTGACGAGGAGAAGCAAGAGAAACCGTCGTTGTGGAGGCGCATTTTTGGTCGCTTGATCTATGACGGGCCAAAAACCTGTGGGCATTGCAAGTATTGGAGATTGCATACAAAGTGGGACAAGTATAATGGATGGTATAGGCCAAACAAAGGAGATTGCAAGCTGATTTTTAGTCGAGATAACGAGGAGAAACACGAGAGCGAAGAAGGTTGCGATCGGTTTGCGGCGAAACGAAAATACAAACATAGGGTGAGACCGTAAAATGGACGAGTGGGCTTCTTGTGCATGCAAGAAAAGCAGGTGGAATGTTCCATCGCCTGGAAAGCTAAAGATTGACATACCTGTTGAATGTGAGCACTGCGGGCGTTTGTGGACTATTCGGCGTTATCCAGGAGGACTGGCTGAAATCCGTATAAGGAGGCGTGATGAGCAGAGACAAGAGGACAAAGGAAGAGGTGCTGTCTCTTGGCGGTGAGTTGATTGATGACGGATATCTGAAGATACATCCCTCGGATATACCACGCGTGATTATGCATGCGAGGTTTCTTGAGCATCATGCACGTGCCACGGTGCTTTATGGCACTGTTGCTGGCGGTTTTGGTGATAAAACTGTGTCTAATTTACTTTATGGTGCGGCTAAAGAAATCCGAGATCTTCATTCAAAGCTTGAAGAAGCTAAAGAGGGGCAGCATGAATAAATGTGAAAAGTGCGGTGGTTTGTTGTTTCACATCCCTGGCCGTGGTGGTTATTGCGCGAATTGTATTGAATGCGAAGGCAAAACAGGAGTTCCGTTGACAGAAGTTTTTGAGGCTTTGGAGCGACAACAAAAACTTCTCTTTTCGTTGACCGACGTGGTGGTTGGGTACATAAGAAGAGAATATATCAAGAATCTTTGTCAGTTAGAGCTTTATCAATCGGAACAACTAGAGAAGGCAAACAAAGAGCTTTTGTATAGAATGGTTCAAATGTTAGTAGAAATGACTCTTGTTGAGAATCCAGGGTCACGAAAAATGACGAGAGATGAATTGTCTGATGGATTCAAGAAATCTCTTTTGAATAGCATCGATGAATATCTAAAAGGGATGCCTGATGAACAAGTGTAGTTGTGGTGGTGTATTGCCGGAGGCGGTCTTTGTTTATGTGTGTATGTGTGGAAAAATGTGGTGTTTTGATAACAATTATTTTGTTGAAGTCGAGATAAACGAGATCGGTGAATTGGTTTCAAAAGGAAGATTTGTTCCAGGGCCTGAAGAAGGTGGATCATGACTAAAGATCTTCGTCGTCAGCTTAACGAGGTTAAAGAAGAAAATGAAAAACTCAAGGCGCGATGTTCTGAGATTGAGTCAGGGCGAACATTTGAAGGAGTTGCGACTTGCGTCTATCGAGACCTTGCTATCCTTTTGTCAGGATTTGTTCGCCATGATGTTGTGTGTGTCAATAGAATTGATAGTTACAGACCAGATGATCATCCGCTAAAAAAGAATCCAAGGAAGTGTGGTTGCGGGCTTAGTGAGGCTGTTGAATTGCTCAATCATTTGCTTGGTGAAGAGTGCGATAAAGCAGATGCTTGGCATAAAGTATGGGATCGAATAGAAAAACGGCTTAAAGATGTAAAGTCTTAGTGTTGAGTCGAGAGTTTGACTAGCTTTTTTTTTGGATTATTATTTTTTTTGAAGAAAACCTCTTGACAGACGCTCCTTGTGTGATAGATTGAAAGTAGGTGGTGATGATGGTCAGACGGTCGACAGCCACCGCTCTTGATGAGTCTCCTATGCTGTCACATGGCTGTGGACGGCTTGTGAGACGAGGCTAGAGTGGCGACCGTTCCAGGGTTCGACTCCCTGGTCACTTAGCATAAAAAAACCGCTGACAGTATTTGTGCTGTTGGCGGTTTTTTTATTTAAACCTGGTTTCGGGTCAAAAATAACACTTCACATTTGAAAGCTCATCTGTCACAGTTCATATATGGGAGAAAACAAATTTTTGAAGGGGTGGCTTGCTGACCACAATATTTCTGTGGAAAAGCTGTCAAGAATGGCCGATATTGGCATTTCGACAGCACGGCGGGCTGTTCATGGCGAAAGACTTTCTTATGGTGTGGCTGCAAAAATCATGAAGGCGACAGGAGGAGACGTACAGATTGAAGAATTAGTGTCTGGTGGTGTTTCGGACGAGATGATACCGATAGCTTGTATTTCGGTGGGTGAGAACGGGAAAGTGTGTCTCAAGGTTTGTGCCAATTTCAATTTTTCTGAAGATGCGTTGGATGATTTGGGAATGCTTCATGGAAAAGATGCTGTCAAAAATTTGTTTGATAGTGTTATGAAAACATTGGGACAAGATATTTCTTTAGAAATGTCTCGGTATTTTGGTGTTGGTATTGAATGTTTTGATGTTGAGCCAAAGACTTGACAAACCTTTGTAAAGATATAATATAGACCTAATGGCAGATTCTGTTCGTCTGATGCTTGGAAGGCTGGTGGAAAAGGTCTCGAAGATGAGACCTATCCCTCCGTGTGACAATCTTTTCGATTCTTCATGGGGCAAGGTTGATAAGCTTATCTTAAAAACCATGAGGGCGATGATGGACAAAGGAGGTATTGAACGTCCATTGCATCCTCTTTCAGAAATCCTTTTTGATATGGCCATGGAAGATGTGGCTAAGAATCACCCAAACACAACTTATGCTATTCAAGCTGTGGCTTATCGAGCAATGGATACTAGGCTTTTGGTTGATGAATTCGGGCGTATGCGAAATATGGCAGTCGCCATTCGTGACGTAGCGCGTGGAGTAAAGGGGGCGAAGGTTCCATCTCCGCATTTTCCACCAAAGCATCCTGTTCTGATACCTCCGTGTTTTGATGGAAAAGTTTATGACGACGACGCGGCAAGCATTGTCTCGACCTTTGCTGGAGAGTTGAGAAAGAGAGAGATTTTGCCGGCGAAAAAACAGGAGTAAAGTGATGACTGAAGAAGAGTTTAATTGTTTGCCAGTAGGTTCTATTATAGAGGTGTGGGGTGTTTTTGTTGGTGCGTTTCCTGGACCGGACAATCTAAGCAGTCATATTCATTTGCGCAGAGAGGACGCTAAAGTCACAGCAAATAAGATGAATTCGCAAAATTCTCTTGGTTTTGTCGTGAGCATTGGGGTTGTTTATGCGATCAAGGACAAGCATGGTGATTTTTATCGTGTTATGCCGTTGGATGGCACTTTGCCAAAATTAAAAATTTCAGTAAGTAAAAGAGCTGATATTCGCGATAGAGCTCTTGCAAAGCTTTCAGATGAGGAGCGCGAAGTATTGGGGGTGTAATGTACGTATGCAGTTCAAAAAGCGAGTCGCTCGGTGTAGAACTTCGGCGCATTGTAGGACTGGCAGAAGCGCGGCAAAACGAGGACTATGATGTCGTTATCATGTTGAGGCGTGATGAAGTTGAGAAATTGAGGAGTATTCTCGACACCGAGAGTTATAAAGTCAATCCAAACACACCAAAGTTCAAGCTTCCATTTAGAAACAAGCTTGATCTTGAATTGAGGTAATAAGAGGTGAGATTATGGATAATATTATGACAATACTCCAACGCCTCAATGATCTTGAAAGGCGTATAAGAACAATCGAGTCGTGGCATAATGTCAAGCCAAAAACAAATGAATTAATTGGAATCGAGGGCCTTGAGAGGCAGTACAGCAAGGTGTTTGCTGATGTAGGGTTTGGAGTTCACAAGGAGGCGGCTCGATATTTCTTCCTTAGTCTCAATCATAACGAGCGTGTTCGTGTTCTTTTGAAAGCCGAGGTTATAACAGAATACATTTCAAATGATCCTGTTTATTACACTGATGTATTGAATGTAATAAAACACGATCACGACAAAGCACGAAAAGTTCTTCAGATTATTGTGGATTTGGTAGAGAACAAGGAAGAAACGGCTGATATAGAATACACGGACTATGGGTTTATTGCGAAATTTGCGGAGGTTCAGCCTGGAGATCCTGTTTTTGTCAAGTATATCAAGGAGGACGAACCTTCTGCTTCTGATTGGAAAGAAGTAGCCATCGAGGCGATGGAAAAACTTTCACCTGATGATCGGTTGTTAGTGATGGGAGGATATTGTAGTCATTGTGGCGATAAAGACCCAAGACATCTTTGTCAATGTTGGAACGATGAATAAAATAGGCAATCAATTGCCCGTTTTCGAGGTAAACGAATGGGGTTAGGTGATCTTATTAGAGAGGTGCGAGAAGTTCGAGATCGTGGCGCATTTCTTTTGCCATTGCTTACTGAACAATTATATCAACGTCAAGAAGTTCATCTTCATAAGGGTATTTGGTTCTCGCCGTCACAGATTTCTCATATGTGTCCTCGTGTCTACGCTATTGCTTGGAAGCTCGGGCTCCCATTGGTCAAAGAGTTCTTGCCAAAGAACAAGTTTGCAATGGATTTCGGGACGGCGATGCATACCCTTATGCAGGATATTTGGGGAGGTGATGGCAATTGGCTCGTTGGTGGCTGGAAGTGCACTGAATGCGGACACAAGCATGGAATAGACCCGGATGACAAGGTGTCAGCCGTTTCTCATGGCGAAAGAGAGATTGATAAAGTTACCATCAAGAGTGCCATTCGTAAGCCAATGGAGTGTAAGGCGTGCGGTATGAAGCCAGGATGGAGGCGAGATCTTACCTATGTCGAGCCGATGTTCTATGATCTTGAGCTTGGTGTATGTGGATGGTGTGATGGAATTATGATGCTTCCAGGGCAGCCAATCGAATTGATCGACTTTAAGACGACAGCGTCACCATATTGGATACGCAAAAAACCCAATCGAGATCATGTAATACAGCTTTCTTGGTATCTTGACATGGCCAAGATGACGAGGGGGCGGATTATCTATATTGATCGAACAGCTAAGGAATTGGAAGAAGCCATTATTGAGCATCCGTTTATTTTGGATAAAAAAATGATGGCTGAACAAAAGGAGATGATTCGTAATGTCCGTAAAATCTTCGAAGCCCCGAAAGAAGAGCTTAGCATCCCAGCCTGTCCAGATGATGGCCGTGGCCCGTTCGGTCCTTGTGACTGTACAGAACTTAAAGATCTCTGGGCGTCTTATAGGGCTCGATTTAGCGCTAGAGAACACAGGTGTAGTAGTTCTCTCTGACAGGGGTGATGTGCTCGAAAATTGTACTTTGAATTACAAATTCAATCGTAAGCGTGGCGATCCTCCAATTACTGAGGCTGAACGCATTGGAAGACTAATAAATTTAACGAATGATATCGTTGGTATTGCTAAGAATTACAAGGTCAGATACGCTGCTCTTGAGGGGTATGCACACAACAAGAAGTTTCAAGCTCACCAGATAGGCGAAATAGCAGGGAATGTAAAAGTCCAGCTTTGGTTGGCCCGAAAGATTCTTGTAGACGTAATTCCTCCTTCGACTGCTCGAAAGCATTTTTTTGGATATGGGAGTGCAGAAAAGAAACAAATTTTTCAGATCTTGACAGATGGACTTGGTATAATGGTTAATAATGACCACGAGGCAGACTCCTATGTGGTCGCTCGCTATCTCTGGGATATGGTAGCGCAGCGAGAAAGGGAAGTGGAATGACTCAAAAACAGAAGGAGAAGAAGCAGACGGTGGCTAAAAAAAGAGGGAGAAGAAAAGAAGAAGAAAAAGGGAATGATGCGAAAAAAACACCAGAAGCTAATTCTTCGAATGTAATTCCTATCAGAGGCGGCGGCAAATCTGTTGAGGTGTTATCGGCAGACGAGACTTATGCCAACAAGGTGCATCTTAAAATCATTGGGCTTTTGAGACAATACGAAGAGACTTATTTCAAAATGGCCCAAGCGCTTTACGAGGTAAAAAGAAAAAAGTTGTATCGATCAATCGATCAGAAATACAACACGTTCGAGGAGTATGTTGAATCCATTGGTGTTGAATTTAGAAAGGCCAAATATCTTACCAGGATTTGGTGGTGGTATGGAGTTGAGCAAAACGCGAATCCTAAACTGCTTGAAGGTGCTCAAGAAATTGGCTGGACAAAAGCAAAAGAGCTCGTAGAAGTGATCGATGGTCGTAATGCAACAAGGTGGTTCAGGCTTGCCAAGGAGATGAACGCAGAAGATCTCAAAAGGGCGGCCAGGGCAGCCAAAAAGGCTGCCGAGGAACACAATAAAGAAAAAAACAAAAAAGAGTCAAAGAAGCGTGAAGAGGAGGCTAGGCTCGCTCATAGAAAAAATGCACAGGATGACGATGATAACGAACCTGACGAGCTTCCTAAAGGTATGAAGGTGTTGGACCCTAAGTCTCCAAAGACAGCTCAATTAGCTACGACAGAGATGCCACCTGGTGACCCAGTTACACTAACAGAAGCTGCGACAGAAGGGATTGACCCTCCTGATGACGTCGAGGCTAAGGTGGAAGCTCAAAAGGAAGCTTCTAAAGAATGGAAGAAGTGGATTTTTAGTGTCCATAAAGACAGTTGGAAGATTGTCGAAGATGCAATGAGGTACGCTGGTGAAATGGCTGAAAGTGAACACAAGGGACATATTTTTAGTCTTATTTGTTTGCATTTCTGTTCGTTTTATGATGGCCAAAGATCAGTAATGATTGGTGAGTTATTGGCACAACTAGAGCGATCGACTGGGCTTTCAATGGTAGCCCTTGATAAGCGCTCAAATGAGATTGTCTATGGTTCTGATTTGATTGACGAGCTTGCGGCAACTGGAGGGGAAGATGAAGGTGAGTAGAGAACAAGCAATCGAAGAGATGAAGCAGACGATTGGTATTCTTCAGCGTTGGATCGAAGAACTCGAGACGCCAAGAGAGATAGATTCATTCGGTGACGAGATTCCGACATATGAAACTCGTGTACCTCCTATGTTGTCTGTTGATGAAGTTAGAAATTTTCCTGTGGCCCAATTCAGGGCTGAACTAGTGATATCGGCTGCAAAACTAGAAGCACTCGCCTCGACATGATATCCTGATTACTGTAGGCTCCAAAATGTGTGTCTTGACAACTTTGTGACAGGAGGCGGTGGGAATGGCTAGGATTTTTGAAGAAATCATCAAGTTTCAACAACGGCGTGCTCATGGTGAGTATGCTTTGGGTGGGGACGCTGCTCCTGATACAGTGGCAGAGCTTGAGGAAGCGCTCAATGCGGCTGAGCGCGAAGATATGCTCAATGAGAATCTTGATGAGCGCAAAGGTTCACCTTATGAAAAACGAACAGGTCATGAGACTGAGGCTGGGTACTCAAAGTCGGAGAGAAAGGGACTGTTAAAAGCAATTGAAAAAGGCAAAACACACATGAAGCCGCATCAAAAAATAAGCAAGGGTGCGAAGTCCTATAAGAAAGCTCATGCTCGTTCTGTTAGAAGGTCCAAAAAGAAAGAGATAGAAGCTCGTCTTCGAGGTGAGGAAGTTTCTTTGCCGGTCGAAAGCGTGTTTATATTGTCGGCGCTTTCAGAGGTTGAAGGTTGCACTATGAGTGCGCCTGAAATTGCTGAAACGACAGGATTGGAAAAATCGATAGTCAGAAATGAGTTGGCTGTAATGGGGCAAGCGAACCTTGTAGCCAGGACTCATCCTTCTGGTGATACATGGCGACTGACTCACTTTGGCGAGGCGTGTGTTTCTCATAGGGGCAAAAAACGCAAAAACAAAAAACTCGCCCCGAAGAGCGACAAACCCAAGAGGGTCGAGCCTGCTAAGGTTGAGGAGCTCAGTGAGGGCAAATTTAAACTCAAGAAGGTTCTCGATACTCACAAAGTCAAAGATCCAAAAAAACAGGCCCAGTTATTCGGTGCAATGCTTGCCGAAAGAGGTTATGAGTCCGAGATCGTCAAACATAAAGGTGGCTGGTTGACGTTGGCCGACGATGGGCGTGGCATTCTGTTTGTGAAAGAGAGTATTCAAAAAAGAGGTTCGTTGAATGAGGCCAAGGGTTCTTATCAAGCACAAGGTCCTCTTGAAAAAATGGTCGGCGAAATGTTTCATGGACAGTCTGGAAGATGGCTGACAAAGGAACAGATGAAGGCTATCGTCAAAGTCCTTAACAAAAGGGGCATTACAAAGCCAACCAAAGATTCCTATGACGATATTGCTCGAATCGTCGGAAAAACCCTCTCTTCTGTTATGAAATAACAAAATAGGCAACTGATTGCCCGTTTTTGTATAGTTGTACTTGACGTATAAGGGTGCATTGTCAATAATGTTTGATAGTGCAATGAAGACTTTACCGCCATCGTTCAAAAAAGACAAAACATTGACTGTTGCTCAGCGTTTGAGCGAGTTGAATGTGATTGAAGATATTGATGAAATGCTTGTTGATGGGGTTTCGACAGGGGATGTCGCGAAATTCATTCAGCTTGGTCTCGAAGAGTTGGTAGATGTAAAGTTTTCGACTCTTACAAATGTTCTTGCAAAGCGTCGCCGAGAGGTACTTGATGCTAAGCCAGAGGTTGTTGTTAATGAGCGGCTGGCGGCGATTGTTCCAACAAAGGGGCGTAAGCCTGCTTTTCTCGCTCGTGACCAATACAACAAGCAATCGATGTTGTTAGACCAGCTCATCGAAGCACAGTCAGTTTATCTTGCACAGCGTGATCGGCTCGATTGGATTATCCAAAAGGAGCAAGACCTCGGTTTTCCATTCGAAATGACAGACCGCACAGTGCTTACAGTGCTCAAGGCGTTGGAGACTTATGGAAAGATTGAAAAGGAGCTGTTTGAGCGCCTTGGCAGTGGTCCAGCGCATGAAAAGTTGTCTATTGAGGGATATTCAAAAGAAACATCTGAAACCCTTCAGAAACCAGATTCGAGGCGCCGTGTAGTGTCAATCATTGAGAGACTAAAAAGAGTCAAAGGCGGTGCAGAAATTCCAGAGTTGACTAAAGCGTCTGGCGAGTAATTTTCTATGTCAATCCTCGATGTAAATGGCCGTCCGAGGTCTATCCGGACTGAAGACGAAGAACTAAGGTTATTGCTCGACGATGTTGATCGGTTGCCAGCAGATGAGCGGGCGGCACTTAGAGAAGTTTACGAGAAACTTCTTAAAAGCGAAGATTCTTATACTTCTGTTGCTGATATTGAGTACAAGACAGCGCCTGTAGATATAAAAACGTTTCTGAGCGATCCTTATTTTCTCGGTGAAACAGGAGCATCGCTTTGGCCACGTCTTGCTGATGACATTGTTGATTTGTTCGAAGGTAGTTATGAAGAAGCTGCACTTGGAGGTAGTTTGGGGTGGGGAAAATCGTTTTTTTCTACTACAGCAATGTCTTATGTGGTTTATCAAATGTCATGCTTGCGCAATCCTCAGCGAGCGTATGGGATAGATGTTGGCTCAAATATTTATGTTGCGATGATTTCTAAGACTGAGAAAGTTGCCAGGCGTGTTGTTATCAATGAGTTGATTGGAAAAATACGTTATTCAAGATACTTCCAGGAACACTTTAAGCCAAAAGAAGCCCCGTCGAATCTTGAGGTGCGTTTTCCAAGCAACATTCAGGTTGTTGCTGGTTCGACAGGATCGTCAGCAATGATCGGGCTGAATGTTTTTTCTGGAATAATTGACGAAACGAGTTTTCTTGGTGATTCTAAGCAGCTCGATCGTCATGGTCGTGAAATTGTAGTTGATATGGGTGAGAGTATTTACAAGAGCATTATTCGACGTATGAAGTCGAGATTTCAGCGTGTCGGGAGAGTACCTGGTGTGCTTATTTTGGCATCGTCAAAAGAGAGGCCGTCAGCTTTTATTGAAAAAAGAATTCAACAGGCTAGAGATATTGACGATCCGCTGATGTTTGTTAGAGAGTATTGTGTTACTGGTGACACAGTTATTCCTTTGATGAATGGAACACAGAAAACAATAGAAGAACTTGCAAGAGATGTGTCAGATGATGAGTCGTTTTGGGTTTATTCGATGGATATTAAGAATGGTGTCGTTGTTCCTGGTGAAGCTCATCATCCGCGGCTTACGTTAAAAGATGTTGAAGTTTTTAGGGTAACTATTGATAGTGGTGAATCTGTGCGCACAACAGCTAATCATCCGTTTTTGTTGAAAGATGGAAAATATAAGAGGTGTTCTGATCTTGTACCAGGTGATTCTCTTATGCCTTTGTATCGAAGGTTGGACGATCGGGGTTATGAAGAGATTGCTCAGCCGTGGTGGGGAGGGCGATGGCAAAAAACTCATCACATGTCGTTAAGAGGAGTTGGAGAGACATGGTCGAAGTTAGGGGATGACGGGAAACCTAATGTTGTTCATCATAAGGATTTTGATAAAACAAACAATTGTCCTGAAAATTTAAAGGTTATGGGGTGGGTTGAGCATCAAGAGTATCATTGTGATAACATGGATGTTTTGTTAAAGCACGTAAAGTCAGACAAACACCGTGAGTTTTCTTCAGAAAATATGAAACAATTACACAAAGATCCTGATTTTGCTAGTAGAAGAAATGAGCGTGGGGCAAAACATCTAAAAAAATTAAGGAAAGATGAAAGGTTATGGGCTAAAAGAAGGAAAGCATCTGCTGTTGCAGTTGCTGAGTTTCATAATACAGAAAAAGGAAGACGTCTTCAAAAAGAAAGAAGTCTAAAAAGATGGGATGGTAAGAGAAAAATTGTTGTTAGTGATATCATAAGTGGTGCAAAAGATGGGATTTCTATAACAACTCTTGCTAAGAAGCATAATTGTTCCCCTTCTGCAATAAGTGCTGTGTTACGCAGAAAAGGATTGCCACAATACTCAAAAATAAAGAGATCTTATGGTCACAAGAGTCCAGGAAATCACAAGGTTGTTTCTGTTGAGTCATGTGGGCGATGTGATGTTTATGATATGTCTGTGAAAGGATATGAAAATTTTGCTATTGAAACAGGTATCTTTTTGCATAATTCAACATGGGACGTCCATCCTCCTGAGAAATTTAGTGATAAGTTCTTCAAGGTTGTAGTTGGGACTGAGCGAATTTCTTCGCGTATTTTGAGTGGCGATCCAGAGGAAGAGAAAAGGTATGGAGATCTTGGTCTTCAAATTATTGCAGTGCCAGAGGATTATCGAAAAGATTTTGTAAATGATATCGACGGGAGTTTGAGAGAAATTGCTGGGGTGGCAACTGATATTATTTCGCAGTACATGAATAGAACTGAGAAGGTTTACGATTGCCAAGATGTTACTCTTGAGCATCCTGTTGGGTATGATGAAGGCGAAGGATCTCTTGAGGAATGGGTGGCTAACACGCCACTTCCTATTATGTGGCATAGGATAGCAAAACCATTCAAGAGGCGTCTTCCTGGTGGTTTTGAAGAAGATGCTTGGAGACCGATAAGACACCCAGAAGCCACGAGATTTGTTCATATTGATACGTCGCATACTGCTGATAGTTCTGGTATTACGATTGCGCATATTGCTGGTTGGACTGAGGTTGTGCGGCGGGATGCGATGGGCGAGGAATACAACGAATTGGCGCCTCGTATTGAGGCAGATTTGGTGCTTGGAGTGGTTCCTCCTCCTGGCGATGAGATTATGCTTGCTGATCTTCGTGGGATTGTTTATCAGTTTATGGCTCATGGTTTTCAGATCAGTTATGCTAGCTTAGACTCATATCAAAGCGTTGATACTATTCAGCAATTTGGAAAACACGGTATAGAGTCTGAGGTGGTGTCTGTTGACAGGACAACTGAGCCATACGATACACTTAAAACAGCGATGTATGAGGATCGTTTTAGGATGGCGCCTCATTCTGTTGCTTTGCGTGAGTTTCGTTACCTTCAACGGATACCTAAGAGTGGTGGAAAAGTAAAAATCGATCATCCTAAAAAGAATCCTGATGGGACACCTGGTTCAAAAGACATAGCTGACTCAATTGCTGGTGTGGTGTATGCTCTCACAAAAAAGGTTCCTGGGCGGCCGATAGATCCTATAATGAGTAGTAGAGAGTCTTTTGATGAAAAACAAGACGATTCATGGGTGACGGGTGGCAAAGTGTTAGTGCAATCAACTAAGATAAAAGGGGAGCGTCAAAGTCTTGTAAGTGATCGCGGTAATTCGCCCTCAGCGTTGCCTTTTTTGAAGGGGTAAACATTGGCACGACGACTTTTTGAAGGATTCACCAAAGCCGCTGGTAGTGCTATAAGAAGTTTTTTTGCTCGTTCTCACGGTGAAGAAGCGGCAGACATTAGACGTGGTGGGACGCCTTCTGTCGAGCGTGCTGGGCTTCCATATACGCTTGCCAGTCATTATGGGTATGATTCGCTGGCTGAACATTTGCGAATCGATCAAGATCTTCAGGCCAGATTTACTGACTACGAAGAGATGGATGAATACCCGGAGATCATGGTATCGCTCGATATTTACGCTGATGATTCTTGTACACCAAATCTCGATCGTGAGGAGGCTATTTGGGTTACCTCGAAAGACAAGAGTACAGCCGATGAGTTAAACAAGATGCTTCATGATAATCTCACGGTTGAGGATGATATTTGGGGTAGTGCCAGGACTTTATGCAAATATGGGAATAACTACGGGGAATTGTTAGTAAATGAGACTGGAGTGGTTGGAATCAATTATTTGCCTCCTCCAACGATGCGTCGTGTTGAAGATACAAAGGGTAACCTTTTGGGTTTTCTTCAGGATATCAGAGGCGAATTCAATATAACCATGGAAGACTTTTATGCGCTTGCGCAAGAGCGTGGCGGTAATGTGAAGGCCCCAACAACAACTATGTCTCAGCGCAACAGAGCTCCTGGTGAATTGACTGTTTTCGAAGATTGGGAGGTCATTCACTGGAGGTTGAGGGGTAAGCATTTGCGAAGTGTCTATGGGCATGCTGTTATTGAGCCTGCTCGATGGGTATGGAAGCGACTTGCACTTCTGGAAGATGCGTTACTTATATACAAGCTTGAGAGAGCACCATCAAGGTACGCCTTTTATGTCGATGTTGGCCAGCTCGATGCTGAGAGGGGTCTTGCTCACGTCAATCGAGTCAAGAATAGCTTTACCAGGAAGAAATTTGTGAATCCCTGTCTAACTGGTGACACATTGGTTCACTGTCTTGATGGGTCGATGCGTTCTATGAAGGAGCTTGCTGACGACGGAGGTGACAGGTGGGTTTATAGTTTTGACCTTTCTAAAGGAAAGGTTGTACCTGGTCTTGCAAAAAATCCAAGACAGACAGGAAAAAATGTTCCTGTTTACAGGGTTGTTTTAGACAGTGGAGCGGTTGTTAGAGCAACAGGTCATCATCCGTTTCTTATGCGAGATGGTGTTTACAGGCGGTGTGATCAGTTGAAGGCTGGAGATCGTTTGATGCCGATTTTGATGGCGAGAACCAATGGTGGACGCGGCTACACAAAAATCAAGCAGCCGTTTGATGGTAAGCAAGAACATGTTCATTCACTTGTTGCACGCGAGTTGTGGCCAGAATTGTTTGAGGGGTTATCTGATGCTGTAGTTCATCATAAAGATCGTGTAAAATCAAACAATGATCCATCGAATCTTGAAGTAGGTGAAAGAGAAAGTCATGCCAAAAAACATCTTGGTGAAAATCTAAAAAAGGCCAGAGATTCTTTTGTGCATCGTGTAAAGACGGATAAAGTGTTTGCTAGTGATGTTGCTGAGCGGTTGAATGCGTGGCGGTCGCGTAATCCTGATCTTGTTAGAAAAGTTTGTGCAGAGAACGGTCGTAAAAACGTTGATGATCGCAAAAAAGCATCTGAGCCTATTTATGATGCGATGATGTCTGTAGTTGTGAAATTGATTGAGTGTGATCCATTGATTACGGCTGAGGAATTAGTTGAACACCTCAATACAGATAAGGAATTTTTGGTTTTATATAAAAATCTTCCAACGACACAGAAGTCGGTTATGAGTTATGGGTGTTTCAAAGTTTGGCTTGGACGACAGGGCTACAAAGGTTTCAAGGATTTCAAGCGACAGGTTGTTGGTCATTGTAAATGGCGCAACAGAAAGTATGAGAGAAGAGCTGGAGAGGAGATAAATCATCGAGTTGTTGATGTGCGTTTTGATGGATATGAAGATGTTTATAATATGGATGTAGATAAGTATGCTAATTTTGCATTGGTAAGCAATGTTTTTGTTCATAATTCTACTGGTAAACTCGATATGCGTTATAACCCTTTGTGTTTGCACGGGAAAACCGAGATTCAGCTTCTCGATGGAAGCGTGAGAACAATAGAGGAGATGGCAAATGCATATGCTCTTGGTGAAGAGCAGTGGGTTTGGTCAGTTGACCTCGATAATGATGGAAAGCTTCGGCCTGGAAAGGTAGAGTGGGCTGGTAAGACGCGACGTGATGCTCAGCTCGTAAGAGTTACTTTGGACAACGGCGAGTCAGTCATTGTGACTCCAGACCACAAAATGATTCGTCGAGATTGTTCAAAAGTAGAAGCTCAAAATTTACGACCTGGAGATTCTTTGATGCCATTTCGTAGGCGGATTAGCTCTAAGGCCAAGGGTGAGACGCTTGAAGGCTATGAATTGGTCTACTGTCCAAAAACGAGAAAGTCACTCTATGGGCATCGTGTGGTGGCTTCGGACCTCAAACTCAAAAAGAAGAATGAACTCGTTCACCACGACGATTTCAATCCATTGAACAATCTTCCTTCAAATTTGATTGGAATGGTTTATAAAGATCATTTGGCTTTTCATCGTATGCTTGGTGTCAATGGTGGCGAGGCTCTCAAGAGAGCAAGGATTGAAGATCCAGAACTTGATCAGCGACTCAGGAATGCATCTCGTCAAAATATAACTCGGTACAACCAGAGCACCGAGCGTCGTGAGAAGCTTGCTGAGTGGAACAAGGAGAGAGACCAGGGTCGATTTATTCGTGAGTACAATAGCTCTGAGCAGCATGCCAGGGATAACGAGATCCGCAGCAAGGCCATGAGCGAGCTTTGGGCTAATCATGAACGGCGCGAGAAGGCAAGCAGGAATATGCGGATCAAGTTTCCTTTGGTTTTTATTGAAGGAGTCAAAGAGCTTGTACGCAGTAACCCAGAAGCCAGTATGGATGATATTGCTTTGGCTGCTTTTGATGTGCTTCGCGATGTCCTTCAAGAGGCCAATACAAGAAAGGTCGTATCAATTCATCGTCATATGCTTCTAAAGATGGTGAGGGAAGAGGGATATGATGATTTTGATTCATTTCGGAAGGCCGCCATTGGTGATAACCACAAAGTCGTGTCTATTGAATGGCTTGAAGAGCGGGCTGATACTTTTACGCTGACAGTTGGAAAAACACATACATTCGCGTTGTCTGCTGGAATTTTTGTAAAAAATTCTCATGATGAAGACTTCTTTATACCTGTTCGTGATGGAAAGCGGACGACTGAAATAGACGTCATCCAAGGGCCTGATTACACCGAGACCGATAGTCTTGAGTATCACCGTGATAAGCTTGTTGCCTCGTTAAAAATACCAAAGGCGTACTATGGGTACGGTGGAGAGCCTGTTCAAGGGCAATTGTCCACCCAAGATATCAGGTTTGCTCGTGCTATTATGCGTATTCAGCGATGCCTAAGAGGTGGGTATCGAAAAGCATGCCGAGTTCACCTTATAGCTATCGGCAGAGAATCAGATAAATACGATTATCAAGTACACATGACTGTTCCGTCGTCGATTCTTGAATTGGCCAGAATGGAAGTCATGAACACCACTGCTGATCTCGCTTCAAGAATGGGCGAGATGGTGTCAACCAAGTGGCTTTTGGTTCACCTTTTCAAGTTTACAGAAGAAGAAGCTGTCAAGGTTATGGAAGAGAAAAACGAGGAGAGGTTGAAGGATGGAGCTGTAGAGGCTCAGATCCAAAAGCTTCAGATGTCTGTAGATGATGAGACAGTTTCTGGTGGAGCTCCAACATTGACAGAAGTTCATCAATTTGATCGGCGTTTATCACAATTGATCAAAGCTGTCCCTAATTTCGATTGGCGGCGTGAGTTTGAGAAAGGAAATCGTGAGACAGAAAGGCGGGTAAATGAGAAATTTGCCCGATTGTATAGGGAAAACGCGGTGGTCAATAAGCGAATGCGTGAACTGGGCGGATTGCTTGTAGACCTTCGTAAAACGATGCGAGCGGAAGCAAGTTTATAGTATCATGTATGATAACAAGGCTTGACACGCGAGCACTCATAGCCGTAGGCTGCTTTTCGTAAGGAAAGACCTATAATCTGGATGTCATGGGATCACGAAAGCTAGTAGATGGTGAATTCCTCTCGAAGTTACTAGAGGGTAGCTACGAGGTGGTAATGGGGCGGGTTGACGAGGCTGTTGCTTTACAACCTGAGCTTTTTGGTGGTGACGAAGGTGCCGAAGTTCGAACACTAGGAACGTTCGCCAACCATGCGATTATTCTCAACAATACTGGAGAGTTCTTTCGGGCTAGTTTTTCGTTTAACGAAGAGACTGGAGAGGTAGAATTTGACAATGTTGAGAGGGTTGATATTCCTGTTCGAGAAGCTTCTGAGTTGAGCGCTGAAGTGAGAAATGAGTCAGTTGGGGCGGTTAAGGCTCTTCTTGATGGCAACGACGACGAGGTGGACATCCATCTTGGGTCATTGTATGAATTAGTAAGGTCTGGTGTAAAGCTCACCGCAGAAGGAGTTGAGGACGATTTTATTCAAGCTTCATTTTGTGGCGGTGACTCTGCAAAAGACCCTGAATGGCTCGTTGCGGTACGTGAAAACGAGAAAACCATGGCTCAATACGTAGGCGCTGAGGCTAACAAAGATTTTCCGAAGCCGAAATTCGATAATTTTATCAACGAAGGTGATAATAGCGATGATCGGCACAGAAAAATAATTGAGGCGTCTCTTAGACGCTTACGTGAAAGTCTTCATCGAATGAAAGATAGCATTGCGGTTGCTTGTCGTTTCAATGACGAGTATCGTCTAGAGAGTGATTTGGATTCCGCAGTGATCGTCGAAGACTTCATAGAATTTGTTTCTAAATTTGGAGCAGACCTCGATGCTACTATTGGGATCGTCGAAGATGCCATTTCGGTGTGTAAAGACGGTACGCTAAAGAGCCTTGCACGGGTTCATGATGGAGTGGCGGCGAGGGCAAAAGAAATGGGTCTTGCGGCAGCGTTCTCAGAAAAGTTCGCTCGTCGTTTCGATCAGCCTCAATAGGCAGGGAGGTCGAGGGGAATGTTCAATCGGAAAGATTTCAAAGTTCGCCCACTGAGTGAGGAGCTTGAAGGTATTGGGCTCGATCCAAGCAAGGTCATGGATGACATCGAGCGCAATTCTGGGCTACTTGAACAACATGCTGGAAGTCCACCGACCTCTGAGGCGGTGCGTCCACGATTGACAGAAGAAAACGAGAGCTCTGACAATGATGAGCATGATACTTCTGAAGCTGATGACAACGAACAACAGCATGTTGAATGGGATGGCAGTGATTTAGAGGAAGACGAAGATCTCGTTTTTCTTGGAGAACGCATGGTTCGCAGAAAGAGGGGTTTCAGAGTTGACCCCAAAACTGGGAAGTTGGTGAAAGTCACTGTCAAACAAAAGCGCAAAGAGAAGGCAGCCAGAAGAAAGAAAAAAGGTCAACTTCGTGCTGCTGCCAAAATGTACTATAAGCGCAAAAAGGCCAAGATCAAAAAGCGCCGTAAACGTCTCTCAAAAGTGGCGAAAAAGGGCTTTATTGTCCGTCAAGAGGGTGTGGCCGCTCAGCTTCAACAGCTCAGAGAAGAGCTGGAGAACAGCGACACCAATACTGGAGAGGTTTCGCCCCATGAAGAAGCTGCCATTAATGGCGGTTGGCTGGCTTGGCTCCTTGGCGAATGCTTTGAGGCGATGGGAGACATCGACGCTGGCAATATGCTCTATGCTATGAGCGAGTCAGCAGTGACTCTTTCTGAGGCTATCGAGGCGGCTGGCGGCGAAGTGAGTGAAGAGCTTCAAAGCAGACTTGCTTCTCTGCTCGAGGGCGTGACAAAAGCTCTTGCGACACATGAAGAAATCGGATCTCCAAGCCTATTTGAATCCATCCAAATGGGTGTCGAGAATGGGCTCTACGAGGACGACGAAGAAGACGATGACGAAGACCTTATCAGCGAAGACGATGACGAAGATATTGAACCTGACGAAGACAACGATGATAAGGACAACGAAATCGACTTCGAGGATGACGAGTAGAGGTGACGTGGATTCCCGTCGATTGGCTCTTTGAAGCTAGCAGGCTAAGAACCAGAAGTGGTCGGCGGGAAGCCCTTGGTTTTGGAGGTACGACTCGGGACAAGATTGGATTTGAGAAAAAGGGTAAGCGAAAAATTGTTCCAAAACGGAAGAGACCAAAACGACGGCTCGGCGATTTGCTTGCCCGCTCTCCTTTTCGATCAAGTGCCATAAGGTCAGGGTGAACGGATGGCTACTCTACTCATCGATACAATGCCTCTTACTTTTGAGTTGCAGGAATCAACTGAAAAAGGAAAGCTTGGCAAGGTTGTTGCTCGTGGTCCATATGCTCGCAGTGATAAGGCGACTGAAAATAAGCGTCTGTACAGAAAGCATTTGTGGGATCGCGAAATCAACCGAAAACTCGAAGATATGAATATGCGTCGATGCTTTGGTGAGCTCGATCACCCTGCCGATGGGCGCACCAAGCTACAACGTGTTAGTCATTTACTTACTGGCTTGAATGTCGAGGGCAACGAGGTCATTGGTGAATCTGAAATTCTGGACACTCCAAATGGTCGTATACTAAAGACTATTATGGAGGCTGGGGCTCAGGTTGGTGTAAGCAGCCGGGGCTATGGTTCAACGAAAACGCTTCCTGATGGAACCGAAGAAGTACAAGAGGATTTCAAACTCGATACTTTCGATTTCGTCGCGGACCCTGCTACGCGTTCGGCGTATCCGCAGGTGTTCCATGAGGAGCTACAGCGGATACCAGAGGGAGAGAATATGCTAACCGTCGAGGAACTAAAGAAAAACTATCCTGGCTTAGTCGAGGAGATGACATCTGGCGTGTTGGCAGAAGCCGAGCGCCGTGTTGAAGAGCGTTTGACTGAAAAATTTTCTACCGAGCTTCGTCGAAAGATGGAGCAGATTGATGGAGCTGCTGAAGAACGTGTAAGGAGTGAGTACCTGAGTGATCCAGAGATAGCAGGTGCAAAGCAAGTTCTTGAGCGTATCGCTTCGATGGTAACGAGTTTTGCCAGTCCAGTAGTTCACCAACAAGAGTTGGCGTCGAGAGATGAGCGTATTGCTAAATTGGAAGGCGATTTAGCTGAGCGTGAACTCGAGGTACAGAAAATCAAAAAAGAACATGATGAGATGGCTGTTATTGCGAAAGAGGCAGCGTATCGGCTTCATATTGAGCGCAAGATTGCTGGTCATTCTTCGCGTGATGCCATTGTAAAACTCATTGGAAAGATAGACCAATATGACAGCATTGAAGCTCTTGATGAACGTATTGAAGTTCTTCAAAAAGAGCTTTCGTCGGCCAAAGACGAACATATTGGTGAAGAAGAAGAAGCCAAGAGCGAACTTCTCGATAAAATCAGCTCGCTTGAACAGCGTGTTGAGAAGGCCGAAGAACGAGCTGAAGAAGCCAAAAAGAAAATCAAAGAAGCTGATGATCGTACAAGAAAAGCTCTTGATTTAGCAGAACATGTACAGGTAGCTTCTTACGTTGAAAGCATTATCCAACATCACCCTGATGGTGAAGAACTTCAAGAACTTTGTGAAGGCGCCAACTCGGTGTCAGAAGTAGATAGAATCGTTCGATCTCATGGGCGCCGTAGCAGCGGCGGTCGTGTTCGTGACGAAGATGAATCTGAAAGAATCCGCGCTCGTCTTGGGCGTGGAAAACAGCGGTCATTAGAAGAAGATACTTTTGGTGCGCCGCGCAAAAAATCAGGCAATGGCCAGCAAGGCGCTACGCTGGATGACTTCGGGCTCACCGAGCAAGAATTCGATGAGCTGGCTGGAACGGGGAATCTGACCTCGTAGCGCCAAGGGTCAGACGACGGAGGGAAGGTAGGCCATGGAGGCACGGAATATGAATCTGACCGAAGAAGCAGGAGCACGGAGCATTCGTGATGACAGCTACACTGGTCAGCTTGTTGAAAAGTGGGATCGCTTCTTGAAGGGAGTCAAGGAGGACTATACCAAAAAATGCATGGCAATGTTGATGGAAAATCAATTCCTCGACATGCGCCGACAGCTCGCCGAGGATACTCTTAGCACAAATGCTGGTGTGTATACCAAATACATTTTCCCAGTATTGCGCCGAGTGTTCCCAAATCTCATCGCAAATGAGATTGTGTCCGTCCAACCAATGACTGCACCTGTTGGAGCCGTGTTCTACTTCGAGTACAAGCACGGACGTTCGAAGGGTGAGACAGTAGCGGGTACTAACCTGATTCAGAATTTTGATGACCAATATTCGTCAGAAAAAATTCCGAATGAACAGTTGACTCCGATCCTTGCTGGTGGTGAGTGGTTCACAGGTTCTCCTGGCTCAGTTATTCTTCAATACAGCCCAGTTCGTCCTCTCGATGCGACTGTAGGATATTCGCTCACAGTTGAAGAGTATAACCCAACGACTGAGGCGGTTGTACAGACGGCAGTCGATGACGGAGCTGGTGGTTTCACTGGCGACGTATTGACTGGCGCTATCAACTATGCCAATGGGCAGATCACAAACTTTACGTTTGATACGATCACAGTGGCTGGTAATTACGTTCGAGCGACTTACTACTACGACATGGAAGGCAACCGGAATATCCCGGATGTCTACATCGACATCGAATTCGAAACCATTCGAGCACAGACGCGCAAGCTCAAGGCTCGTTGGTCGAGTGAAGCTGCTGATGACCTGCGTGCATTCCATGGCGTTGATGCCGAGACCGAGCTTGTCTCTGGTATCAGCCAGGAAGTTGCGCTCGAAATCGATCGAGATATCTTAGGGCAGCTTTTCTTGGCGAGTGCTGGAATTATTCGCACATTTGACTTTACAGTTCCTGCTGGCATCAATGAGCTTGACCATATTCGTTCAGTTATGACTCGGATGAGTGCGGTCAGCTTTGAGATTCATAAGCAGACCTTGAGAGCGCCTGCGAATTGGTACGTAACGAGCCCTGATATCTCTGCAAAACTGGTACAGCTCCAAACTCATGGTGACTTTAGGCCGCCTTGGGTAAGCGCTCCTGGTAACGTTCAAGGACCGTTTGACGGTGTTGTAGTGCCGCCAAGTTATGGCCCAATGACGAGCCACCAGGGTATCTTGAGAATGGGTCCGCTCTCCAACAAATGGATGGGCTACCAAGATCCATTTTTCCAGTGGAATCAGATGATGCTCGGCCTTAGAGGTCGGAGTTATCTTGACGCTGGATTCGTGTTCAGTCCATACGTGCCATTGCAGATGACTCCAACGTTCCTCGATCCAGAGGATCAGAGTTATCGCAAAGGAATGCGGACTCGTTATGCGACCAAGCGTTTGCGCGACGAGTGGTTCGGGCGTGTGACGATCACGGGCGGGCTCTGATCGGCTGCGACTCGATTGATTCAATGGCCCCTCGATGGGTCTTATGTTGAGTAGGCGACGGGAGGGTCGGCGGCGGCTGGCTCTCCCGTTTTGATTCAGGGAGGAGTTATGAAGAGATTCAAGAAAGCTCCAAGGTTTATTGGCAAATCTCTCCCGTTATACGTTGGAGGTGGTGAGAGGCGCATCGGGGACAACGAAATACTTGAGGGTGCATATTGGCAGAAATTTGCTGATCAAGGGTTGCTTGTTGCTATTAAAGATGTTGCACCAAAACCTGCACCAAAAAAAGAACAAAAACCTATACCAAAGAAACCAAAACCGAAAAAGGAGTCGAAGCCTGCGCCAAAGAAGTCAGAGTTAAAAAAGGAGTCGAAGCCTGCGCCAAAGAAGTCAGAACCGAAGCAAAAGTTAGAACCGAAAAAAGAACTCGAACCTGAGCCTGAAAAAGGGACTGCTACAAAATCTACTGCTGATAAAATGGTAAAGGCGATGAGTGGAAAAAAGACGTCCAAAAAGAAGGACAAGAAGTAATACGCTTTTGGTGGAGGTGATTTATGACTGACCCTCTCAACAGAAATGATGCCATTGATTGGGTCAAGAGATCATTAGGGTGTGGTGCGGTAATCTTGGAGGTTACAGAGTATCATGCTGATGACTCTTTTGATGACGCGTTGAGGTGGTGGATAGGTCGCAAGGGAGTCAAACGTCATGCTGTTCAGACTGTTACATCTGGCGAGTCATCTTACACTATGCCGGATGATTGCGATGAGGTGTTGAGTGTTTGGTTTCCTGGCGTGCAGTTAGATGTTATTGCAGCCATCAATCCTTTTGCTTTTATAGATGTCGAGATGCTTCCAGTGGCTTATCAGAGTCTCACTGGGCTACCTGGCGGCTCGTTTTACGGAACTCTTCATCAAATGATTGCTCATGCATCGACAGCGCGGCGTATAATTGGGGCTGAACCTGCCTGGGAATATGACAAAGACATCAACACACTTAGCATTTATCCGACGAATCATCAAAGCGGTACAGTCATTGCTCGATATGCCAGCACTAAATTGATTACTGAGGACCCAACTCCTCCTGATACAACGCCTGCAAATGACTTTAAGAGTCTTCGTTTTCGCGATAGAGATCTTATCCTTCGGTATGCAAGAGCGGCTCTCAAGGTGCGGCTGGGGCGTGTTAGAAGCAAGTACAGCGAGTGGCCATCGGCTGGCGGTGCAAAAAGCATGGATGGTGAGACGTTGGTTAGCGAAGGACAAGCCGAATGGGATACTCTGACCAATGAGTTGATTGGGCTTAGCGATCCTGTTCCTTTTGTAGTTGGGTAAGAAAAATAGCTCGAAAGAAAGGAGCAACGTTATGGATATTGAGCGAGTCAACTCGGTGCTTTCTAAGGCTATTCTTGGTCTTCAGGAAAGCGAGATTGAAACGATGACTGAGGCATTGAATCCTGATGTACCTGTGTTTCAGGTCGTTTTTGCCAAGAGCACCAAAAGAATGCTTGGGCGAAAGCTCAAGACTCTGAGCCCGGACAGGTGGTATGTTTTTGGTGTTGGTCCTGGTGTTGGCCCTCATGGTGAGCCGGTGAGATTTGGTCCGTATAAAAGCGAGGATAACGCAAAAAAAGAAGCGAATGCAATGGCCAAAAATGTTGACGGAAGAGTGCTTAAGAAGATAGAGATGAATTTTCAAAAGGCCATTGGTCGTTTTGCACATTTGGGTAGCAAAATGTCTGGTCCTTCTGAATACGATGTTTAGTAGTTGGGATTGATATGAATTGGATTCCGCTTGATGAGCTTTTTGAACAGGCTAAGATTGGCGGTTATCGTGTGCCTACTCCTGCTGAGTTAAAAAAGAAAATCGAGAAAAAGAAAGAAAAGAAGGCAGATGTAAAACCACCAAAGAGGAAAGCAAAAAAAGCGGCTCGTGGTGGATTGCGCAAGAAGCCACCAAAGCAGAAACCCAAACCAGGTGGGATAAAGGCCAAGGCTAAAGTCGATCAGGTGCCTGCTCAGTTGCAGCATTGTGTATTGGCAGTACGAGGAGGCAAGCCAAGCAAGAAAGGCGGAAAGCCTCAAAAAAAACATAGCACTAGGGCGGCGTGGAACATATGTCGTTGGGCGTTGACGAGGTATGGGTACCTCAAACCCCCCTATAAAAAAGGCGCTAAATTGAGCAGTGTAAGGCAGACTCAAAAAGGTGTGCGGCGTACGATGAAGCATGCGATGGAACCAGAAGCGCCGGCTAAATACAAACGGTTCAAGGATTTGTTCCGTGAAATCGAGCCAACGGTGTAGAAAGGAAGAGGAGAATCATGTCGTTGTCAAAAGAGTTATTTGAAGCAACTTTGAAAAACGAGCAAATGGGTGAGAGTTTTAAAGAGATATTAGCTGGGCATTCAATGAATCTTGAGCATCTTGCTGATGATATTGGTAAGATTTTTGCTAAAAAGGCATTGAATGTGAGAAATAGTTTAAAAGCAAATCTTTATGGTCCTTCGTCAGATGATTTGCCTTTTAGTTTTTCTTCACGCGAACGAAAGACGTTGGAAAATGCTGAAAAAGAAATAGGAGGATTGTATAAGAATATAAAAGCAATCCAGAAGAAATTGGAATCTATTTCTAAAAGTATCGATTCTATTATTTTGTGATCTTGAACCAACAGAATAGGTGGCGATAATGTCATTGGCTAAGAGGTTGGGTAAAATCATCGGTGTTGTGGTTGGAGAAACCATTGATGAAGCTGTGACTTATCACGGGAACGATGGACGTTTTACTTCGCAAAGGTCAGCTCATACTGTGACCAAAGGCGGTGAACGTTTCAAAATGGTTCGTCAACTTCGGCGTATTGGTGGCAAGCCAAACATTGAGCCCGAGAATGATGTGGTCGATACTGTTGAGGCATCAAAGGCGAAAGAAGAGATGGCGATGTTTTTGTCGTCGTCTCCTGGATGGATTCAATTGCACGACATTATGGGTGTTGCGTTTGACGACAAGGAAGGGTGAGCGGGATGGATATTGAAAAAGTCAATGCAGTGCTCGTAAAGGCTATCGTTGGTCTTCAGGAAGTTGAGTCTGAGGAGATTATTGAGGCGATGGCTTGGGGAGTGACTGGCAAGTATGATGTTCCAGCTCCAGGGACTATTGGGGCAGGCGAGATGAAGGGTGGTATTGACAAGTCTAAAGATGTTGTTGATGACTCTGTTGGTGAAAATGTTCGTTATGGTGACGCTAAACTTCAAGGGATAAAGCCTGCTAAAAAAGGAAAACTCAATAAGACGCAAAAGAAAGTTCTTGGTCTGTTCAAGAAGATGGAGTATGAGGGGCCGTGGGGTGCACTTTTGCTTGTTATTGGTCGTCATAAAAAGTTGAAAAAAAATGAGGTCAAGGCATTGGTCTCATTAGTTGCCGGTGGTTTATTGAAGGTCTATCGATTCAAAGGTCCGTCTCCTGTTAAAACTATTGATGACCCTCACTGGCAAACTCGTGATTTTCATTACAGAATTTTCAAGGAAGGGTGAGCGGGATGGATATTGAGAAAGTCAATGCGGTGCTGGTGAAGGCCATTGTTGGGCTTCGCGAAGGCGAACTTCAAGAAATAAGTGAGGCGGCAATTGGTGGCTTCAGGATTCCGACACCTAAAGAGGTTGCCAAGAAAGCAAAGAAAAAGAAAAAGAAAAGGTCGAAACAAGCTAAGTGCATGGAAAAGTATCGCAACAAAAAAGGCGATTTCGATACTATCAGAGATTGCATTGATGCTTTGTCTGATTGTACCTCGGTGAAGTCTCCTGAAGGTGCATGCGCTGCTTTGATGGTGCATCGTGTGCAGACAAAGCCTAAAGGTGACGAAGAGGAGTAGGCCATGGATGTTGAGCAAGTTAATTCGGTTTTAATTCGTGCAATCCTTGCTTTTCAGGAACGCGAGATCGAGGAGATGATCGAGGCGACTGCTTATGGCGTTTCGTCATACGAAGTACCAAGTCCGAAAATCTCAAAACCAATAAAGGTGAAGAAGATTACTGAAGCGATGGTGAAACGAGCACTAAAAAAAGAGAAGTTTCGTCTTGATCACACCAAGGAATGGTTTAGTAGATCGGCCGAGGTGTCACCTGGGGTTTATATCGTGGAGCGCAAGTGGGCTGGTGAGCCTGTGAAATATGAATATCGAGTTCAGGTATATCAGGGAAAACGCGCTCTTTACAGATGGCAGGGCCATCCTAAAATGGAAGTTTCTCTCAAAGAGGCTATTGCGTGGGCTAACGAGCATGCTCAAGAGGCGGCCGATCATGTGGCGGCTGAGAAAAGAAGGGTATAGCAAGATGGACATCGAGCGTATAAATTCGATACTCAATAATGCTATTCTTGCCTTTCAAGAGAACGAGATCGAGGAGATAATCGAGGCGACTGCTCATGGCGTTACGTCGTATCGTGTTCCAAGTCCTAAGAAGGCAGTGAGGATAAAAAAAATCACGATAGCGAAGGTAAAACGAGCGTTGAAGAGCGATGAATTTCGTCTTTATCATGGTGATTGGAGTTGGTTTATAAGATCAGCGGATGTATCACCAGGTATTAATATTATTGAGTTTAAGTGGAACGGAAAGCCTGTAAGATACAAGTACAAGGCTCGGGCTTATCAAGGAGAAAGTGCTGTTAATAGGTGGGATAGCATTGACGATGCTTCTCTTAAAAAAGTCGTCGTATGGATTAATAAGCGTGCTCAAGAAGCGGCTGATCATGTAGCTGCTGAAACAGGGGAGACTTTTTGAGATGGATATAGAGCGTATAAATTCGGTGCTCACCAAAGCTATTCTTTCTTTTCAGGAAAGAGAAATTGATGAAGCTGTAGCTCGTGGTGTTACGAGCTACGATGTACCGATTCCTGGCGAAAAGCCAATGCGCAAATGGGACAGAACACAAATAGAAGCTCGTGAAGCTGTTATAGCTTATCTCAAAAAGAAAGGCTTGAAGGTAAACAAGACAAATTTGCGAAAAATCAAGAAAAACTCTGATATTCCACGTTCAATGGGAATCGATCACATTGGAGCTTGGCAGATGGCTTGTGATCGACTGATTGATAAGCTGAAAAGTGTCAAGGATTACAAGCGTGAGTTGAAAAAATTAGAGAAACAACAACGGGATGCTCATATGGCGGCAATGAAAGATGCAATAGAGATACCTGGTCGAGCTATGGGAAGAAAAGCTAAACGTGATTTAAGTATTGCTTGGAGAAACGATGAAATCCGACGACTCAAGAAGAAAATCGCCGAGCTAGGAGGGTAGGTTGTGGACATCGAGAGGGCAAACGTCATTCTTACGAAAGCTATCATGGGTATCCAGGAGGCCGAGATCGAGGGTATCTTCGAGGCAACGGCTGGTTCAGGAGCACAGGCTTATGAGGTACCATCTCCGGGGTCCATGGGCATGAAGCCGAAGGCGCAAAAGTCTAAGGGCTGGTCGACCAAAAAGTTCGATTTTGTGATCAAGGCAAAGCATCCAGGCGAGGAAGACATAAAAGATACGCTGAAAGTTTCGGTAAAGGGTGTCTGGGCGGTCCACAAGAGCACTGTTGGTGCTCGTCGAGGATGGATGATAACCCATGTGCCATCTGGTCAATTGGTGGAGTTTTCTGGATTTAAAGGCACCTTTCATAAAAAAAAGAAAGACGCTCAGCGAGTCGTTGATCGATGGATTGAGGTGATCCCAGAGCTTCTGAGAGCCAACAATCCAGGGGTGATTAGAAAAAACCTTCGCATCATGCAGGAGATTGCGGCTGGCAAGGAAAAAAAGCCACAGCCACAAAAGCAACTAGCCAAGGAACCGACTATTGTCCAAGCAGCCACTATGGATTTGCTCAAAAGAAATATTTTGAAAGCGATAAAGTTTGACAAGTGGATGATGACCAATCATGTGGAAAGGTTGGTTTTTAGGGACAAGCGTCTCAAGGGAACTTCTGCTACTGAGTTTATGAAAGCTCTCTATGCTCTGGAGAAAGAGGGCAGGGTGGTTGGCGGCTCTATGAGGGGTGACCCTGTTTGGAGGTTGGCATAGATGGCGTTTTGTGGTGACGATTGTAAGCCCAAGAGGAGACTTTTTCCAGGTGGTGACTGTGGGGATTGTGGAGATGAGCGGGCTTTATGGGACTCGATAGCGAGTGAGCCAGCGCGGCTTGCTGGTGAGCCAGTAAAGCTTTATGTGATTCGTCGTGCAAAGAATCGAGATCCGCTTTATAAAGAACCTTCATTGGAGGGCAAAGAGTGGAGTTACGAGGGGCCGTTTGAGCTGTGGGCAACCATTGATTTTCCTCAGAGCGACAATATTACAGAGGAAGCCACTGAGGTTGGTGAACGCACAGAAGCTGATGCTGTCGCATGGATTTCTCGAAAAGAATTTGAAGATAGAGAGGCGCCGTATCCTAAAAAAGGTGATGTTTTGGAGTTTTGGGCTGCACCGCCATTTGGGTACGATCCTGAAGAAACCCAATGGGATGTTACTAAGGCTACTCGTGACGGGAATGTTTTTACAACAGCGACTTTTGTCCAGTTCAAAATAGAATTGAAGCAACGGAGTAAATTTGTTCCATTTCGCAAGACGGAGCATTCGAGAATATGAGATTGTCGCGACAACTCGAAGAAGCTCTCAAGGTGCCGACACCTTACGAAATGCATGTCGCGCATGGAATGCACCTTTCGCCGGTTTTTATCACTAAGGGCAGAAAGGGTGTGGAAGCAAAAGGGCCACGTTTGTTTTTATCGAGACCTAACAAAAAGTGGCGCGTTGAGGCTAAAATCAAAGGTCGTGGTGAGACAAAAAAGACTTTTGAAAAAAAGAAGGATGCGTATAAGCTTGCTCGAAAAATCCTTGGACAGTTGCGTGATTATGGTGATGATTTCGTCGTAAATAGCGGTAGGCGCACTTGGAGGGTTCAGGGTGGTGACACAATGGCCTTTGCTGCGGCTCAAAAGGGTGTCCGTTCGTTTTTTAGGTGAGGTGGTTATGAGGTTGAGCGAAGAGTTAGAGGTAGCCTTGTCTGAGTGGGAAAGGACGCCAGAAGGGTTTGAGATGAAGACCACTAAAGGTCTTGCCAAGTTATACAAAAAAGGCAAGAGAGAGTGGTTTGTTTCAGTGGATGGCAAGGAGAAGAGTCTTGGCAAGCGTGCTTCGTTCGATCATGCTGAGGGGTATCTAGTAAGTATTGGAGCGAAACCAAAATGAATCTTTCCGCGCAACTTTATGAGGCTATTGGAGCAAGGCTTCTTGACGAAGCGGCTGAGCGCGTTGTGCTTGTGCCTGGTCAGATGGTTTCAGTCAGAACTAAGCGCGGTGTCAATGTTATCAAAAAAGGACGTGTCACAAATGTCGATCTTCCAACTGGCATAATTCGTGTCCAGGATATTTCGTCTGGGACAACTCTTGAGGTAGATGTCAATCCAGAAAAATATATTGTTTGGATTTTGCCCACTCCAGATGTCAAAACAGACAGAATGACTCGCATTAGGTCGTTGTATGTACGCGGTGGTGGACTTAGGCCGAGTGCATATCAAGGAGGCAAGTGGCCGTGAGCAATTATTTGTCTGACAGATTGAGAGAGATTGGTTTTTCGTTTATTTGTGCCAATTGCACAAAGCTTCATATTGGGATAAAACGCGGGGAAAAACATTGCGGGCATGCGTTGAGGGGACGTAGTTGTGGTGGACCTATAGTTGAGTTGGCTTTTCCAGAATACGAGGGACCACTAACCAGGCAAACTATTGCTGATATTTGTTTTAGATGTGGCAAAGAATCTACTCGTTTGATTGAGGTTAAGGGCAAGGGATTTGTTGGTGCTTGCACAGAACACATTGACATGATTAACAAAATGATTCAGGTAATACCAACAAAAGGTAAAACAGCATGAGATTTGCTGTCAAACAAGATCCAAGAAATAAAAAGAAGTTGAAGCTTGTTGATGAGCTTCCTGAACGCGTGGAAGCTATTGTCAAGACCCTTCCTCAGTTGGTTGCATTTGATGTTCTTAAGTTGGTTCAATCGGCAGCTCCAAAAGATATTGAAGGATATCCTGATATGCTCAGAGTGAGAGACCTTCCAAGCATACAAGGGTGGGAGTTAACGGCAATTCTTCCGCCAGGTTGGGCAGCGTCTCAGAGACTACGTTCCGTTGACGTAAAGAGAACGGTGTTGTACGTTCGTCCAAAGGTGAGGGGTGGCGAAGTTGTGGAGCCTGCAACAGTGGTTCTAGAACGTAGCAATCCTTGGACAATGGACACGTTGCCGTACGAGCCAAGCAGATTTGAAGCAAGCATGCTTTCTCGAAGAGTAACGGAAAAGGAAGCTCGTGTGATAGAGTCTCGAAGACGCCAAGAACTCAGAGAAGTTCGCCAAGAACTAAAAGATCTTGGAGTTCAATTGCGTCCACCGTCTAAGGCCCTATTGAGTCGACGTGTAACTCGTGATATTGCCTTTGAGGTACTAAGATACGAATTTGGAATTCCGCCTATACCTGGACGATCGCACTGGAAACCAGCTATACGAGCGGTGCCTAATACGATTACTAAGAGAGCTTTGAAATCTCTTGAAAAGTGGATTTCTAGTCCACAAGACGCTGGATTTAAGACGGCAGAAGACCTTCAATATGAGAGGGCTTCAGTAGCCAAAAGACTTCAACGGTTTCAAGATCTAGTAGCGGCAGGAGTGTGATGAGCGCAAGAACTGGCATTGTTTTTCTTAGAGACTATGATGAAGGATTGGTGCGCACTATGGGTGCAGAACTGATCGAAATCGAGCTCGATGGAGAGACAGTGCAGGATTACGCGATAGCTATCGAAGGAGTTCTTGGTCCTGATTTGTATGGTGGTCATGTTCCTGTTATTTGGCAAAATCCAGAGGATGTGTATCAAGAAGGATTGATTCCTCATGTGGCTGTTTCACGTACGGCAGTGACGATAGCAATGAATCGATGGTTTCCAGGTGGCCACGAATACAGAACACCATCTGCGACTTCTCATTTGGTAACGGCAGGCAATGGGGTTCAGGGACCGTCAGCGTTGGAGTTCAAGGCTTGGGCGTACCCGTATGATATTTCTTACGAAATTCATATAAGAGCAAGACAAAGAGCTCAGGCTGATTTGATGCTCAGACAGATCGGTCAAAAGTTTTGGGCGTATGGGCAGATTTATTTGATTGATTCTGAGGGAGAGCAACGAGGATACTATGCTTTCCAAGAATCTCTTGATTCCCTTGATGAGGTAGCCGATGTTGCTGATCGAATGATTGGCTGGACGATATCTCTGAGATGTGAAGCTGAACTTGACTTCAACGATCCTTATATCGCTCCTACTTCGCCAAATGTTGAAACAAGTGTAGAGCCTAAATCGTCATTGGCGGGAGAGTGAGGTAAACGATGGCTTGGTGGGTGTATACTGGAAGAGTAACGACTCCTATTGATGGGGGTATTTCTGCTGTCATTGACGAAAAAGGCAAAAAACCTCGTATTATCAGGAGAGACCCTTCTGGACCAACGGTTTTGGTTCCGAGGCTTAAGTTTGAGGCTGCGATGTCTTCGGTCGCGCATTTGAAACGATTGAAAATGGTTGCACCACTAAAACCTCACCAAATACCGAAAGAACCAAAAGAAAAAACAGAAGTTCTCGTACAAAAGGAGGCCCCAGTGTTACCTAAAACGGTAGCTACTGGGGAGCCTAAAAGAGAAGAAAAAAAGAAGAAAGTTTCGGATATCAAGAAGCTTGTGGTAGCATCGAATGCAATTAAAGAAAAACCAAATATTCTTGAAGATGATAAACTTAAAGATAAAAATGAAGATATAGACATAGGTAAGTCGAAGGAGAAGGCGCAGCAGGTGAAGAAGGAGAAGGGAGGAAAGGAAACAAAAAAGCGTCGAGGCTAGCCCACGGCGACGGAGGGAGATTAGGTCATGGCTGAGAAGACGATCATCGATGGGAAAAACTCATTTGGATGGTGGGTTACAGGTCTCGTAGATGGTGAGGGTTGTTTTTATGCAAGCCTGTCTTTTCGTATGAAAAAATCTCCTGACAGCGGTCGATCTCATTTGTGTACTGATTTTTCTGTTGGCTTACAGATATGGATGCGGGATGACGATGCTATAGTGGTTGAGAAAATTCGCAACTACTTTGGATCTGGTCGTATCAACAAAAAGCCAGTCACGAAGAGTAGAAGAAGTAAGGTTAAAGGAGCTAAGCCATCTGTCTGTTATCGGATTGATCTCGTTGAGGATTTGATTGATGTGGTTATACCTCATTTCGAAACATTCCCATTGCAAAGCAAAAAGGCTAATGATTTTGAAATTTGGAGACAGATTGTAGAGTTCGTGGCGAGGAACCTTCGTGGGAAAAAGAAGTGGAAAAAACGTTTTCCAGAACATGTGGCCGTTGTCGTAGATTTGTGTGAAAAGTTGCAAGCCGTAAGGGCATATGAGCCCATGGACGTGGCGGCGGGAGGATAGGATGAGTGAGAGATTACACCCAGGCGTGTATGTTGAGGAGCGACGCGGCGGGCTTGCCCCGATTCAGGGGGTCTCCACGTCGAACATGGGGATCGTGGGCTTTACGCTCAAGGGGCCATCAAATGTCGCGACTCTAGAAACGAGTTTTACAGCATTTGACGGTGAGTTTGGTGGATTTACTGCTTTGAGCCAAGTCCCGACTCACGTCTATGCGTTTTTCGCAAACGGAGGACGTCGGGCATACATCGTTCGTGTTGTGCCATCTGATGCAGTGATTGCTACCGGTGAAATCACTAATCCTATTTGTGAAGAGACAGTTGGGACTGGTGACGGGACTACTCTGGACTTTACTTCTGGTGGTACGGCTTTGACGCCGTTGTCAAATCTGCCAGTTCAGCAGGTTACTCCTGCCCCTGGAGTTGTCGCAATCACCTATTATGAGGCAAATACTGCTGTAACTGGTCAGACACTTACTGTGTTACCAGCTCCAGATGGTGATGGTTCAGGTGTGTCGCCATCGTCGCAGGAAGCGATGATTGGGCGCATTGTTACTGTTGCAGTCGCTGGTGTCAGTCCAAAGATCGAGCCAGGAAGTGTTCTCATCAACACTGTATTGAATACTTCGCCATACATCTATGGTGATGGTTCTGGATACGCGCCTGCTCCAGCTCAGGAAGGCATCGGTATACTTTACGATTCGAACAATATTGAAAGAGGATATATCGATTACGATACTGGCCTTTTCAATGTTTCGTTTGAAACGACCGCTGGCGCTGTTCCTCCACCTTGTGTGCCAGACAGTGGAGCGGCAGTAACGGCAGATTATACTCCACTTAAGACAACTGCTGTTACCATCTATGACGATGGTGCTGGTGCGTTGGCTTCTACCACGACAACACTTGATGGTGTTGGTCCAAATACAGTCGATTACACGACTGGTGACATCGAATTCAAGATTGATGTTGGATCTCCTGCGCCGGCGAACAAGCAGCCCATTAATGTTTGCTACGAGCAAGTTCTTTGGGATTATAGTGCTATTTCAGCAGGCGAATGGGGTAATGATGTCAGCGTAGATGTTCGAGGTGATGACGATTATTATACAAGGGCAACGGCGGCGTTCTCTCGATATGATGTTCTCGTTTACCTCGAAGGCGAACTGGCTGAGCTTTACGAGGATGTCAGTTTTACTAATACTTCTGATGCTCGGTATGTTGGCGATATTCTCAACAACGAAGGGACTGGTTCTAAACTCGTTGAATTTACTGAGCCATCTAATGCTGATCTTGGTCCAGAGCGTCTGAGTGGTTATGCTCGCTCTGTTGGGTGTGCGGCTGGCAACGGTGGAATCCCGACTGCGAGCCCGACGCTGGACTATGGTTCAACAGATGGTACGGCTGGCGGCGGTGGTGTTGGTTCTGCTGTTATTCCTGTTGGTGTTCGAACTCTTCCATTTGAGGGGCCTGTTCAGGCTGGTTCTTTGACCATTACCTACACTGACAAAAACGGTACTACGAGAACCATTACCGATGATGGCGATGGCTATTTGATTGGTGATGTGGATGGCGCAGCGCCGTCAAATCTCAATGTTATCGATTATACAACTGGTCATTTCTCGTTCCGCTTGGTAGCTGGTCAGGAGATATCCGAACCAGAGACAACTCATGGTGCTGGTCCTGCTACTGTGGTTCCTGGTTCTATTGGCACAGCAGCGTACTACAAAACTCCAGATCTTGAGATTGTTGAAAACGCAGCGGCAGGTGGAACTGATGGAACGAGTCCAGGTGTTGTAACTCGAAACGAGCTCACTGATCCTGCTCTCCTCGCCGATCGAGAAGGCATGTACGCTCTTCTTACAACGAATGAGCTTATAAACCTTACCATTCCTGACGCGGCTGGAAACGTAACGATGTCGTCTGATCAGGTGACTGAGGCCGAGAGAAACGGTATGTGGTTCGTTATCTTGGCAACTCCTCCAGGGCTTACGCCGCAACAGGCACAGAGTTACCGCATAAATACGTTGGGACTCAATAGCTCTTATGGTGCTCTGTATTACCCATATATCACCATCGCTGATCCTGTGACAGATCTTCCAACGAATATTCCTGCTGGTGGACATATTGCTGGTATTTATGCACGAGTTGATAACACGAAGAGTGTTGGCAAGGCTCCTGCTGGCGTTGAAGATGGAAAAATCAATTTCTCCATTGGTCTTGAGCGTACGCTGGAATTCGCCGAGCTTGATATTCTTTTCCCAAAACAGGTCAATTCTCTCATCGATACGGCGCAAACTGGACGTTGCGTATGGGGTGCTCGAACACTAGAGAATCCACCTTCAGATTTTCGTTTCATTCACACGAGACGGATGTTCAATTTCTTGAAGTCGTCGATCTTCAATAGCACTCATGGGTATGTGTTTGAGAACGTTGGAGCGTCGCTGCGCAAACGAATCAAGCTTGCTGTTGAGAGCTTCCTTCTTACTCTCTATGGGCAGGGATTGTTCAAAGGAGATTCGCCACAAGATGCATTTACTGTTATTTGTGATGAGTCGAACAATCCTCAAGAAGTTGAAGATAGCGGTACGGTTATTTGTGACGTCTACGTTGCTGCCAATGTACCTGGAGAATTTATTGTATTCCGTATTCAGCAAAAATTCGTTGCGGCATCGTAGTTTGAGTGAGGTGTAGTATGAAGAAGTTAGCAGAGGAGTTGTTGGGGATTCTTGCAGAGTCCCGAGGTGAAAACAAGGACGGCTCACTTCGAGAGGATGAGCCTGATTTTGAAGAAGGGCCACTCTGTGAGGACACCAAAACTCCCTGTTGGCATCTTCAGGAAGCAGCTCAGTTCGTCGCTGAGGACATGGCTGAGGTAACTGGCCTTGATGCTGAAAAGCTTTCTGTGGCACTCACAGAAGCCATGAAATGTGACCATGGGTGTGGTGAAAAGTATCGCACTTCTAAAGGTGATTTCAAGGGCGGAAAGGGCGAGGCTTTCAAAACTTGTGAGCAGTATGCTAAGGACTGTTGTACAGGTGTGAGAGATCCAGCGGCTTTCTGTGCTTATTTAGGAAGACGTGCAGGTAAGGTTTAAAAACAACAACGGGCAATTGATTGCCTATTTTCGAGGGTGAGGAAAAATGGACGCAGCAATCACGAATAATGGGAGTGAGGCCACTTTTATTCCTGGGCCAAACATTCAGATCAATGCTGGCGAAACCAAGACATGGTCAGATATCACAGTAGCTGATCTTGATGGGAACGAGGTCATCAAGGCAGGTGTTGTCGCTGGCGATCTTTCGGTGTCAATGACTCCAGGGGCCAATGATGCAGCTCTGGCGACTCAGGGACAAATTGTTTCTGATGCGTTGCCTGTTTATGCCTATATAGATCTACCGGTTGGCTTCAACGGACGTGTAGCGTTTGTAAGCAATGGTAGAAAGGGCGGCGAAGGAGCTGGGGTTGGAACTGGTGTTCCTTGTTACTATGACGCTTCAGGTGGCGACTGGTTCACTTTTTCAGGTGACATTGCGGTGACCGTCTGATTGTAGGGGGTTATCGTGGCAGAACAGTTTGTCACAATCCAGCAGGAGATAACTGCTGGTAGTGATTGGGACGGCACAGTACCGACGACTACGCCAACAATAGCTGATGGCGTAAAGTCGTATCCGACTCATACGGCAGGTGGGCTGTTTAGTTTTGGTCTTGGCACTGGTTTCTTTCTTTGGCAGGTTGAGCGTGTTGCTGTTGATTTCAATGGTGTAGCAGTCAAAGGCATTTATATTCGCAAGACTGGAGCGCCAGATATTCCTATTTGGGAGTCTACGCTTGCGACAGAGAAAAAGGTGCTTATTACTGATAAAATTCAACTTCAGGCGGATGAAGATCTTGTTATTATTTCGACAAGCGCAACTCTTGCTATGTATGCAAGAGTGACAGCTCGTCCTGTCTTAGCGAGGCCATAATGCCAGTATATTGCGATGGAAGACCGTGTGATAGAGGATCATCTTCAGGAGGTATGACTTCTGAAGGTGGTGTTACGATTTCTCTGATAAACAAAACTGGTTCGGCTTCTGTCAAGGGAACTGTTGTAATAGCTTCGACTACTATTGATGATGCTTTCGATATTGCTTCTGCTGGTGAAGTTCAACCTATTGGCGTTGTTTTAGATGATGGGATAGCAGATGGGTCGTATTGTCGCGTTGTGATCAGCGGAAGGGCTCAAGTGCTTTTGGAAGACGCTGCTCCTGCTACACGTGGTTATTGGGTTGAGGTGGCTACGGCAACGGCTGGAAGAGCAACAATGTTGGCAAGTCCTAATGCTGTTACACATTGGGCTGAACTTGGCCATTGTCTTGAGAGTGTGGCTGGTGGCACTGATGTACTAGCGTGGTGCAATTTGCACTTCAACTAGTAAGAGGTGGGAGGTAAAAAGTGGCGCGTTTGTCAGAACAACTTGGGTTAGCGATTCGTCCTGGGCCTCCAGATTGTGAAGGGCTGATCGTTAAACTCGCCCGTCTTCACAACAACAATTATCCTGGCAGGGATGCTCATGGAGTGCTTCCTGTGTTTGTTGTAGGGCACCAGGACCTCTCTGAGGGCGAATGGGTATCTTGGGTCAAAACAAACGCTACCGCGCCTTACGGGGTGGCCTATGCCGCAAAATTGGCCTCTACAGGGGTAGACCTCAAAGAGATGCTCCCAACTGCGCCAATGGGGCGTCAGATGAGAAAGCCTGGTGGAGGCGTGAATTACAGTCATTTTGAGTATCTGAGTAAAGCTGGATACATATTGACATTGGTTGAGAAATGGCCTTCGCTGTATAATTTGATAGCAGAGGAGATGGGTGAGCAGCGGATGACCCTTGCAGAATTTGTAAGGAAAGTCCAAGAGCTACCTTCTCCGCAGGAGGCAGGGGAAGGGCGCATGGTGACACTTGGTGACCTTATTGGTCGTTTAGTCACTGTAACCCCTAGTTTTTAGGAGAGGGAGTAGGAGAAGGATATGCCAAGAGCAGCAGCGTCAGATCCGCTTCATGCGTTTAGGTTTCATGCGACAGCAACATCTCCATTAGCATTGGGAGATGCAAATAATCCAAACGATGTACTTCAACCAGAGGGAACTGACCCGGATTCCGGGTATATTATTGGTGAAGGATCAGAAGCGGGTTTCAACAGCATTACATTGCCTGAGATCACGGTGGAACATGCAGAATATCGTGAGGGTATTCGCGTTTACACAATGAAATTTCCAGGTGTACCAACTATTGCAGAGATTACATTAAACAGAGGTGTGGCTATAAATGATACCGCATTTTTTAACTGGGTTCTCGCAGCGATAGAAGGCAATGAGTATAGAACAAACCTTGTTGTCTATCACATCCAGCGTCCAGCATTAGAACATAAGCCAGACACATCGAAGGGGCCGAACTTGGATGCTGAAGCTTTAGTAACAAAGGAGTATCGCCTTTATGAGTGTTCTCCTGCTCGTATCAAAATTGCTGGTGACCTCGACGCCAGTACCAGTGATGTGAGTATCGCTGAGCTTGATGTGGCGCTCGAACGATTCGATGTCGTTAGGCCCAAAAACAAAACGTAGAAGTTGGGGATTATTGTGCGGCCCATCTCGCCATAACCTGGCCTGTGGCGCCGGTTTGAGGCATCATGGGCTCAGGAGGGTCTTAGATGCCTCGACTCCGATATTTAGACATGCTCCAGCTTTACCCGTTCTGGTGTTTTGACGCTAGTGGGTTTGCTGGCAATCCGCTTTTTTCAATATTTGACCCTTCTTTTGGTTTTTCGGCGTGCACAGCGCCAGAAGTCAACATTGAACTACGCGAAGTACAGCCAGGAAACTGGGAATACAAACGTCGTGCAGTCAAAACGGCTGACGTGTCTGCCGTTACTCTTTCTAAGGGGGCTAGATTTTATGATAGCGACTTTTGGATTTGGATTAATAATGCTATTAGAGGAAAGCAACCTTTGAGACGAAATTTGGTGTTGGTTCATTTTATGGGTTATCGACCATTATCTGCTACGACTCAAGCTGATACGTCAGGGGCTTTTCCTGATGAAGTGGCGTCGACATGTTTGACGACAAGGATTCCTGCACGTGCGTGGTTTCTTTCTGGGTGTCTCCCAACAAGGTATAAAGCAGGTGGTGATTTTGACGCGGCGTCAAGTGACGTTTCTATTCAAGAATTAGAGTTACAGCCGGAGCTTGTTGAGGAAATGACGATTGCAACAGTTTCGCCAGTTTTGGCGAGATCTTTTTCACTTACGGCGACTTCTCTCGAAGCTGCTGGAGTGCAAGGGTTCTAGTGGGTCGCGGTGCAGAAAGTCAATGCCGCTTCTGTTCCACGAGCTGAAAGAATCCTTGGTCGGGCTAATTGCCTGGCCACGGATGCAGTGGGAGATTGCGTTCGCATTACTGCTGCGAAAATAGCTAATCGTTTTCAGGTTACAAAATTTGTTCCAACTGTGACTGGAACTGATCAAGCTGTTGGTATCATAATAAAGAAGGATGACCCAACGACGTGTATCGTACAGTTTCATGGTCCTATGCGAGGGGTGTATACTGGACTTACACCCGGTAGAAGATATTGGGTTGGTTCTGATAGCAGGTTGACATTGTCTGTAGGTGTTCCTGGGATAGGAGGCGTTTTTTACCTCCAAATGATGGGGGTGGCTACAGATGATGAGGAGATATTGGTAGATCCATGTCTGCCAATGAAAAGGAGAGGATAGATGACGAAGTCGAAGGTGAAGAAGGTGAAGGCGACAAGAGAAGAGTCTCAGGAAAAAATCAAGCCTGAGATCAAAGAAATGGATTCCAAGGTTGAGGCCAAGGAAGAGTCTAGAGCTCAACCAAAGGAAAATGAAAAACCAAAGCGAAAGCTTGCTGGGTACGAAGATGAAGAAGGCGCTAGATATTTGGACGAGATTGATTTGTTGAGGTGGCAAAATTCTGTACTCAGAATCAAAAATCTCAGACATCAAGTTGATGCTTTGAGACATCAAGCTGAGAACATACGTTTGACAATGGAAGCTCAACGATCGAAATGTTTGAGCACTGCGGGGGCTTTTGAGGTGTCGGCCAAGAACAGGGAAAAAAATCAACATATAAACTTAGTCAAAGAGATGGGGGCTAGATATGGTGTTGATTTTACAGACAAAAATGTCGTCTTGGACGATGAAACTGGAAAGATAAGTTTTATCAATCCTCCTCCTTGATTGGTTTGGGGAGAGGGAAAGCATGTTGGCCGGTGCGGGGACCGAGCTAACAGGGAAAAGGAGATAGGGATATGGCCAATGTGCAACCATTGTTTATCGGTAGTGAAGGACTACCGACCGAAATGGCGGATACTGATTCATTAGATCTTGGCGCTTTGAACATGAGCGGCGATATCACAATGAGCACAAATGAAGTTACGGGGCTTCCTGCGACACCATCTGGTGATACTGCGGCGACGTCAAAAGCATATGTCGATGCTATTGCTTCTGGTCTTCATCTAAAAGAGACGTGTCGTCTTGGTACGACTGCTGCGCTTTCAACGTGGACAGCGAATGGATCTGGTGTTGGTAAGACACTTACAGCGCCAGATAACAGCACAAGTTACAACGATTTTGATAGTATCACGGCGTCATTGAATGACCGTATTCTTGTAAAAGATGGCGGTCCAAATGCGACTCCAGCCATTGATAATGGTATCTACGAAGTCACTCAGCTCGGTGATGGAGCTACTCAGCCATGTATTCTGACTCGTGCAACTGACTTTGACACGACAACCGAGGTCAAAGCAGGGTCGTTTACTTGGGTCGCTGAGGGTAACACTCAGGCTGATACTCAGTGGGGTGTTACTACTGATGATCCAATTACAGTTGATACGACAGCCATCAACTGGACACAGCTTAGCGGGCCAGGGGCTTACACTGGCGGTGATGGTATTGATATCACTGCGAATGTAATCAAAGTTGACCTTGCAACTGGCGCAGTTATTCAGCCAGGTCTCCAATTTGGTACGGGTGCTGATGCCGGCAAACTTGCTGTGGACCCAGCAAATGGTATTACGGTCACGGCTAGTGGTGTTGAGGTCGATCCAGGCGCTGGTATTTCAGTTGATGCCAATGGTGTCAACGTCAATGCTGGAGATGGTATTTCAGCGACTCTTGCAGGGACCACAGATGTTGATCTTTCAGCAACTCCTGGTCTTGAGTTTTCTACTGGGCAGCTTCAGGTTTTGGTCGATCCTGCCGGTGCTCTTCTTCGACTTGCTGCTGGTCTCCATGTCAATACTGATGATTCAACCATTCAAATTAATGGTTCAAACCAGCTTGAGGTTCTTGGAGCTGATAACGCTATAAATCTTCAAGAGGAAGTCACGGCCAATGAAGCTGTAACTGCTGGTGATCCTGTACACTGGGGTGGCGCTAACGATGAAGTTCGTGAGTCTATGGCTGATAGTGCTGGGCGTCGTAAAGTCGTTGGTGTCATGGAAGACACCACTGCGGCATCGGCTACAGGAACCATGATCAAGCGTGGCGATTGCGATGGTGTTTTGAGTGGTGCGACAGTTGGTGATCGTTATTATCTTGCAGCAGGTGGTGGTCTTAGTGCAGCTAATACTCCTCCAACAGGCAGTGGTGATGCGGTTATTTTTATAGGTCATGCTCGTAACTCAACTGATCTTGATGTCTTGATCCAGTTCATCGGTATAAGGGCGTAATTCTCACGTGGTTGACAAAGTCAAACCTTTAAAGCTGGAATCTCCTGCTACTGGTGGTACACAGCTAGATGAGTTCCCGACTGCGATGAATCCAAACCAGGATCATGCCAATATGCGTGGTCTTGTTATTCAAAGTGATTCATCTAGTGATGAGGTGGTTCATCTCACTCGGGACTCATCTGATCGTATGACATTCAAGGATGCCGAGAACACAACTCCTGTTGATCTTTCTACATTGGTTGCTGGGAGTGGTGGACTTACTGAGGATGCTCACAAAACGCTTCGTCAACTTATTCATTTTATTAATGAAGGTCCTGCTGAGGGGTTTGCTACTGGGGCTTACAAAGAGATACTGCCGTCTGGTAATCCATTCCCGACTTCAATGACGTGGTATGAAAGCTCTTCAAAAAGTAAAATAATAGTTAAAAGATTGATTACATGGACTGGTGCGAATCCTACTACAGATCAGTGGAAAATTTATTCATCTGATGGTAGCACAGTTTTGGCTACGGTAACGGATTCTATTTCATATTCTGGTATAGTTGAGACAAACAGAACAAGAACGATTACGGTGTCATAAGTGGAACGATTTTGGGAAAAGGTAGATAAATCTAATGAGTGTTGGTTGTGGAAGGCATCATGTGACTCATATGGTTATGGCCATATTAGTGTAGAAAAAATGATGGTGAAAAGTCATAGGTTGTCGTGGGAACTTACGCATGGGCCTATTCCATGCGGTTTATATGTTTTGCATAAATGCGATAATCCTAAGTGTGTAAATCCTGAGCATTTATTTTTAGGTACAGCATTAGACAACGCCAGGGATAGAGATAAAAAAGGTAGAGGTGCATGTGGTAAACGGAATGGTCGATTTACGTCTCCAGAAACCACTCCAAGAGGTGAGTCGCATCATAAGGCTAAACTCTCTGAATCTGATATTGTTGAGATTCGAAAGTTGTTGGTTGATGGTGTAAGTCATAGAAAATTAGGAGTTATGTTTGGAGTTACACATGCGACTATTGGAGCTATTCATAGAAGAAAGACGTGGGCTCATTTGTAGTGTATTCGAGGACACGAGAATCAGAGCAATAGAAGCGGGGCCATAATGGGTATTTTGTCGCCAGCAGCAATTATTTATGACGCGAGTGGTAATCCTGTTTCTATTATCAGTGATGGCGGCATTTATCGTATTTCTGGCATAAACAAGGTGCTCGATGCTAGTGGATCGCAAATAAATCCAGCCACAAAGGAGACTTTAGATTCCATCAAAGACACGGATGGAATAAAGAAGATCACGGATGCATTGCCCGCTGGATCTAATCTTTTGGGTAAGATTCAGATCAGGAATCCTGGAAACACTGTTGATCTTGGTGATGCGACGAACCCAGTTAGAACTGACACAACTGGAACGACTACTCAGCCTATATCAGCTTCGAGTCTTCCGCTTCCAACTGGAGCTGCTACAGAGGCGACTTTGGCCACGAGGTCAACGTCAGCGGCTCAGACTGATGGAAGTCAAAAGGCTCAAGTTGTCGATAGCACTGGTGATGGTCTTGAAATAGATGCTTCTGGAAGGGCGGCGATTCAGGATCAGCCGAACATGGACGTTGCCCTTAGCACTCGGGCTACTGAATCTACTCTGACGTCAATAAAAGACACCGATGGCGTAAAGAAAATCACAGATGCTCTCCCTGTTGGCGACAATGTCGTTGGTAGAGTCAAAATAACTGATGGTACAAATGTTTCAGATGTTGTCGTCGATAACACAATAAACAGGTTAGAAGTTAGGACTACTGTCGTTGGCCAGACTGCCGGGGCTGGTAGTGAGAAAAAGGCTTCTGTTATTGATGACATTGAGGATGCCAATGTAAAGCGACTTCAGACACAAGCGCTTTTGGCGCCTGGTTCGACTGTGAATATTGGAACGTCTATTCCGTCAGACCCAGCTAATTTGACGATAGAATTTTTAAAAAATGGTACTAGTGAGAATTTGAGAGTTGATGGTTCTGTTACACCAGTTGAATTCAAATATCAACCAAGTGCTGGCAAAATAGTATCTCTGGAATCTGTTCTTATTGTTTTTACTGCTGATGATTTTGAGTTCAACGGTCAAAGTTTTGGTCCTAATAGTGCTTTGACAAGTGGAATTGAGTTTGAGTTGACGATTGATTCTTCGAATACAACGATTTTTACAATCAAGCAGAACGAAGATTTTCTTAGGATTCCTGGAAGAGTTCCAATTATAAACAATACTGGACCGAAAGACCTTTTGTCTGCTGTGTTTTCTTTTGGGGGTTTAGTAAAGCTTGATGGCGACACAAATGACAAAGTGTCTGCGATTGTAAATGATGACTTGACAAGCGTAAAATTAAAGTACCTCACGGTAACTGTATACGGAGCAGAGGTATAAAATGTCGGTGACTTTGGCAGAGGACACTATCGTTGGGGTAGCGGCTGTTCTCCAACCTGGGCGTGTTTTTAGGGATGGCGATCTTAGTATTGCGGTCCTTCGTTTTAATTACGAGTTAGATGGTGTGCGTCAAACGTATAACGGTGCTGTCGGGCAGGGGATAACAAACAATTCGTGGAACTATATTTACCTTGATTATGATGGGTCTCTGAATATCAATACCACGGGTTTTCCTACGACGACACATATACGACTTGCGAAGGTTAGAGCTGATAGTGGCGCAATAACTAATATTACAGATGAGCGCGTTTTGTTGGCTGCTGGTATTGATAAAGAAATCAACTATATAAAATCAGAAGGACAATCGAGCAATACGAGCACTTGGCAGGAGAAAGTTTCGCTTTCTCTTCCGTCTATCCCTGAAGGAACGTATCTAATTCAGTGGTACGCTGAGATTCGCCATTCAAATAATACTCTTTCTGAATACGCTGCGATGCGTGTGCAGGTGAATGATTTGACAGAGATTGGCTACTCTATTTGGCCTTATAATGGGTGGGAGGATGCCGGTGGAATGAATGTTTATGATATTGGTGCTGGTAGTCATACTGTTGATTTGGATTTTGAGGTTTCAGGTGGAGGGACGGCTTATATTCGCAGAGCTAGACTTGTTGTATGGAGGATTGCATGAGCACTTATGATTACGAGAAGTCGATCACTGCGTTCAATGAGGATTCTCTTAAGCTTGAAGTTGCTGCTGATGAGAACATCACTACGACTTTGAATAGTATTACAAGTGAGGAAGGTATAGACGAAAACGGCGATCCGACAGGTACAGCTACAATTACATTTCATTTTGAATCGGCTCTTACTTCTGGCGAAGAGACTGCCCTTGATTCGCTTGTTGCTGCTCACACAGGCACACCTCCACTTGTGCCGGTGTATCGTGCTTCGTCAAAAATATTGACTGAGGAAAAATCTGTTACAGAGTCTGGGCCAGGTTGGGAAGTGCTTGGAGGCGCAGTGACTACGCCGAGCTTCTTTACACCTAATGTTGCTGCTTGTAAGGGACGTGTTGTTGGTGAATATAAATCGCAAGGCACTGGCGCGAAACTTCGTATTTGTGAAGATGGTGTAGATTCTGGGCAATTTGACGTCCCAGACACAAGTGGCGCGTGGACTAAAATGCAATGGTTTTCAACCACTGCTCCGGTTGTCGGTACACATACTTACACAATTGAGGGACAGCTTAATGACGCAACGTCTTGTTCGGTGCGTTTTGTTGATGTCTCTCTTCTGGAGTTCGTCTCATGATTTGCATTGGCTTTGGGGCAAACAACTCTTTTCGCTCGAAGCTTATACAGTGGGCAACGGATGGCGATTGGTCTCATGTTTGGATTGAGTATCCATCGACATGTTGGGGTGGACAATGGGTAGCTCATTCTGCTGATGAGGGTGTTGTCAAAGAACCATGCGAGCGAGTGCGTGCGCGATACAGTCGTGTTTGCATTTTTGAGGCAAAAGATTTTGATTTGGTACCTGGTATGGTGGCATCGAAAGAGCTTCTTGGTCGCAAGTATGATCTTAAGGTTATCTGGAATGCTTTGTTGCTTGTTACTTATAGGGCGACAAAGTGGCAATGGTTATGGAAGCTAACATTAAGAGATATAAGCAAGTTTACTTGCTCTGAATTCGTTGCAACAGTGCTAAAGCGAGCGAATCTCAAAGAAGCACAGAGTATTGATGCAGAGTTTGCGACACCAGGAGGATTGTTTAATATATGTAAGGAATCGAAGTTTTTCTTGGCGCTTTAATCGTTGAGCGGCAGGGCATGTCAGAGATGAGCAAAGATTTAGAAGTTGATAATGATGAAGAAACTGGAGTAGAGCTTGATGTCCAGCCAATAATTCTAGAGGAATTATGTACTATTAGAGCGGATCTTGATTGTATCAAGCAACGGCTCAGCAAGCTTGAGGCGATCATGAGAGAATACATGGAAAGAACTGAACAAGTCATAAAAGACTTGAATACCATTTATACTTTTCAAAAAACATATACATCGAGGTTGTCCGCTATTGAAGAAGTATGCGCTGATGTACCTCTTAAGTCCTCTACTCCACTGCCAAAACTCATAGAAGATGATAAACTTGAATCATGACCTTGACGGCGAGCGTTGGCGAGTTGGTGCAGATTCAGTTTCCTGCTTTTGATATCGATGGGATAACGCCGCTTACTGGTCTTGTTGATGGCGATTTTTCTAAGCTTCTTATCGTGGATGATTCGGTATCAGCTCAGACAGCAACTGTGACCGAAGTTGGATCAACTGGTCGTTATGTCATATCGTTCACTCCTAATGCTAATGGGCTTTGGTACGCAGAGGTAACTACACCAGTGGATGATATTTTCGCAGATCAGGTGGAAGTTGGGCCTCCTCCAACTGATTGGATTGATTCACTCGTAACAGCGGTATGGTCTGAGATTTTGGCTGGTGCTTATCCTGCTGATTCTGCTGGCTGGCGACTCGCTCGTGTCGATGACACCGTTGTCAATATCTATACGCTTACTCAGGGCATCGATGACAACGTTCAGAACATTCATGACGCGCTCATTATGGCTGTGTTGACGGCGAGCGGCGGCGGCGTAGATGGTGTTGAGACGAATGCAACACAGGCAGATGGTTTTTACGATGGATTAACAGCAGTTGTACGTAATGCCAGCGGCAATGTATCTAGGCGCATTGCGTCATATGTCCAGACAGATGGGACCTTCTATTTTGACGACGATCTTCCGTTTACTCCAGCGGCTGGCGATGATGTTATTGTGCTCGGGCTCTTGGGGAAAGTGCTTTGTGAGGGGTCGTCGTCGAATCTTGAGAAGTTGATCGAAATTTGGCAACGTCTTGGTCTCGATCCTGAGAATCCTTTGTGTATCACTAAAACTGCGCAAGAAGCTAATGGGTGGCGCTTGGTTCATACTGAGGTTGGTGACAAGCTTATCGTAACGCGGGAGGACGTCTGAAGTGGATAATCTCCTGCCACCTATTCCTAAGCATCTCGCAACGCTTGGACTTCTTGACAGCCAAATCGGGATGGCAACTCTCGGCTACATTGTTGGGCCTGAGATTGTCCCGCGTTTTCCTTCTGATGGAGTGATTCGAGCTGACGAGCTGATTGCTGTTGTTTCAGAGCATGGAGACCTTATTGCTCAGCTCGAAGCCTGTGAGTGGAGAGGTGTTGTTGATAGTCCTCTTGATATGGATGGAATTGTTGAGAGCTTGGCGTGGAGAGCGGCCGTTCAAGAGGATGATCTTGGTGGTGATATCGAGGCTGAGAAACCGTATAGTGGAAAGGTTGAAGTGGAAGACGATCCACAAGCCGAGATTGAGGAACGCGAAGACCTTACCGCCGAGGTGGCCGAGGTGGATGGCACGGCTGAGGTGAGCGAATGCGATCGAGTCGCAGAGATCACAGAAAAGCCTGGAGAGGGACGGTGCAAGTGATATGCCTCAACCTGCAAATTTATTGAATAGTATTAGGGTTGTAAGGGGACAAACCAAAGTTCTCGATGTTGTGGTCAAGACTTGCGAGGGACACTTTGCATCGCTCAATGGGGCAACTCTCTATTTTACAGTAAGAGAAGAAGTGGGTGGATCAGTTTTGATTCGGCTCAAGAGTCCAGATGAAGGGATTGAAATCACAGATGCTGCCAATGGTGAGGCAACCATTACCATTTCTTCGACAGACAGTGATTTGACGCCAGGTTGCTATTTTTATGATTTGTGGGTCGAGTTCCCAGGGACTCCGCCTATTCGACATCCTGTTGTAAAAAAAGCAGAACTTACGATTGAAGCTTCTCTGGCAGATTTTAGTTAATTTTTTTGTCAGGAATCGGCTCGTCGTTTCGTCCTAATAGTAGGAGGGACGAAACATGACAAACGCCATTGAGAACATTCAGGATCTTGCCGATTTAGTCGAAGAAATTAGCATCCGTCGTTCAGATGGGTTTGATGATCAATTCAACAATTTGGTATCGCTTATTTTGACTGGTGAGCAACTGCGCGATCAGCTTTCTGAGGTAGAGTGTAATTCAGCTACTCTTAGGGCTGAGGCTGATGTTGAACTGTATGAGATCGTCGCAGGTCAGGTATCCATAGATGTGTATTGGGCTCTCAGAGAAGCCACTGAGGCGGCTTCAGACGAGGATTTCGATGATGAGCATGAGCTGGAATATCTTAGGCGCGGCATTGGTGTTATTAGGAAAGAGCGTATCGAGTGGGCTGTGAGACGTTTGACGAGATAGTTTTAGGCGGCTCGTTGCCGCCGACAGTTGGTTTTATACAAAGAATTCCTGCAACGAGCTATCAGAAAAAAACCGAGTTTGTGCTTTTTGGCAAGCTGCAAAGCTATCTTTGCAGCGGTGTGGGCTTCCTCGGGGCTACAGCCCGAGTTAGGTGTGGTCCTTTGAAGCAATTTGTTGATTGTATTGGCCTTGTTTTCCATGATCTCCATCTCCTGTTTATATTGTATAATATAATAAGCGTCTGTCAAGACATTGACAGACTTTTTTGAGATTTTTTGGTTGAGGTGTTAGTTGAGAT
>Ga0180433_10000652_pt1 | contig 59009 bp, 59 predicted proteins | sample SS_ome_8_FD_132980 | JGI IMG/M metagenome (GOLD analysis project Ga0180433, IMG submission 132980) | Hypersaline lake sediment archaeal communities from the Salton Sea, California, USA - SS_1_D_1 metaG | ecosystem: Environmental > Aquatic > Non-marine Saline and Alkaline > Hypersaline >... | reverse complement strand
TGATACCGTCGCTTCTGTGTCTGGGCTTCTGGAGTCTTGGACGAAGAAAACGGAATGAACCATAGATTAAAAACACCGTGTGGATGAACAAAGCGTGGCGGGCACACCCCCCGCCACGCCTTTAATATTGAAAAATATATATAAAATTTTAGAAAAATAAAAAAAAGTGCTTCTAAATATTTTCTTGAGTTCCAAAACTAGCTGAAGAACATCCAATTTCCTTTATAGCCAATCCGATGCAAGCGTAGTGATTTTTTCGGTTAATACTTCACTGGCCGTAAAAAAGTACCTGCGAATTGTTTTCATTAACTCGTTTCGGTCGATAGGTTTGGTAAGATGATCGTTACAACCGGCTGTAATACTTTTTTCCCTATCTCCTTTCATTGCATAAGCCGTTAATGCTATTATGGGTGTCGTGACTCCTCTTGCTCGAAGAGTCTGTGTTGCCTCATATCCATTCATTTTAGGCATTTGGATGTCCATGAATATCAGGTCGAATGATTGTTTAGCGGTGATTTCAAGCACCTGTTTGCCGTCTTCAGCGATAGTTATCGTAAATCCCATCTGTTCAAGCAGCAGCTTTATAAGCATCTGGTTAGTACGGCTGTCCTCAGCAACCAGAACGTTTCCGGAATACTTGATTTTTTCAGGGTCATCTACTTTATCATCCAATTCTTTTAAAACACCGTCAGCTTCCGCTGTCTGCCGCCTCGCCATATCCAACCCGATCGGGATTGAAAACATAAATGTTGTTCCTTTGCCAACCTGACTTTTCAAATTAAGTTCACCGCCAAGCAGTTCCACTAATTTTTTAGTGATAGAAAGTCCAAGCCCGGTCCCGTCAAACTCGCGAGTGTGGGTTCCATCGGCCTGAACAAAAGAATTAAAAACCTCTTCCTGTTTTTCATCCGGTATGCCGATACCTGTATCTTCAACTTCAAACCTGATAAAGTCTTTGTTGTTGATTTGTTGTAAAGAAACTTTTATTAAAACATGTCCCTCTTTAGTGAATTTAATTGCATTGCTAACGAGATTTAACAAACACTGGCGCAGTCGAACAGGATCAGTATAGAGCCTGGCCGGCAGATTCTCTTCTTCAATAAATTCGAATCTGAGATTTTTTCTTTTTGCCCTTGGCCGCATTAACGATTCGACGGAAGTAAGCAATTTTCTAAGGGGATACTCAGATACTTCAAGCTCAATTTTCCCGGCTTCAACGCGGGACAAATCAAGAATGTCATCGATGAGTCTCAACAAATTCCTGCTACTGTCCTGTATGATTTCTATATATTCCTTCTGTTCATCAGTGAGTTTTTCATCTACCAGAATCTGTGTAAATCCAACGATGGCATTCATCGGCGTGCGGATTTCATGGCTCATATTTGCGAGAAACTGGCTTTTTGCTATTGTTGCTTTCTCAGCTTCTGCGGTTATTTGCCTGAGTTCTTTCCACCTACGGAAAGCATAAATGCCAAAGGCTACAGACATAATGGTGGGTACTGTAATAAAGTCGAGAATAGGCCATTCTTCATATTCCTGTGCCAGCCTGTTAAGAACTTTAACCAATCCCAAAGCCTGGGTTAAGAGAATTGCGAGGATGGTAATAAGACCGATAAGGACCAGGTCCTTTAAATCAGACCTGTCTTTAAAATCCTCTCGTGTCAGTTTTTTATATAAATCGTCCATCGCTTTTTTTTTCGACTAAAAACGGGGCTGAATACAAAAAAAGCGATTTTAAAGCTTTTAATTTTATTTTAATAAGCCTTTAAGAATAAAACCAATTGTTATAGGGCTTTGCCGAAGGGAAATTTCATAACAACTACTTAGGTTACTTTTCATCATTATGGCAAGCAACTATCTTTAACAGCCAGAGCCCATCATCCACGTTTTCAATTTTTTGGCGCTGTTTGCATCATAAAGTCGATTTAAAAAAGGACATTCGCTTAAAACCTCATAAACTGTGAAGGATGCCATTATGAAACGCATAATTAGTGTTTTGGGTCTGGTCATTTTCATATTCCTGGCCTGGCTTCTCTCGGCAGAGAAAAAAAAGATGAATCTGCGTTTGATTCTGAGCGGGCTGGTCTTACAATTTATATTAGCGTTTATAATTCTATGGACCGAGCCGGGCCAGTTGTTCTTCGTTTATGCGAAAAATTTCATCACCAAAATTCTAAGCTTTTCCGACAGCGGCGCTCAATTCGTATTTGGTGACAATTTTAAGGAACACAACTTTGCCTTCTCTGTTTTACCAACAATTATTTTTGTTTCTTCTTTGATGAGCGTCTTGTTCTATCTTGGAATACTACAGAAAATCGTAGAGTTCATGGCTAAGGTAATGGTTTACGTGATGGATGTGTCCGGCTCTGAATCTCTGGTAACAGCTGCGAATGTATTTATGGGAATGGCAGAGGCTCCACTTGTTGTGAAGCCTTATATCAAGACAATGACGCGTTCGGAAATCATGACTATGATGACGGGCGGTATGGCAACTATTTCAGGAGCTCTCTTAGCGGCATACGCAGGACTGGGAGCGGATGCGGGTCACTTACTGACCGCTTCGATTATCTCGGCCCCTGCTGCCTTAGTGATTGCCAAAATTATACTGCCGGAAAAAGAAACTTCAGTAACTAAAGGTATAGTAAAAGTAAAGATTGAAAAAAAAGCTGTAAACGTCCTCGATGCAGCATGCCAGGGCGGAATTGTAGGAATAAAGCTGGCCGTGACTGTCGGGGCCATGCTTATCTGCTTTATCGGATTCGTCGCACTATTCAACTGGCTGTTATCGTTTATACCTAACATAGCTGGAGAGTCTCTGACACTGGAACGATTGTTAGGATGGGTATGCTCACCTCTGGCGTGGATAATGGGCATAGAATGGAATGACGCGGCAAGCGTGGGGATGCTGCTGGGTAAAAAGACAATTTTAAACGAATTTCTGGCCTATATGGACCTTGTTGCTATAAAAGACACTATTTCGGAGCGGTCATTTACAATAGCAACTTATGCCCTTTGCGGCTTTGCTAATTTCGGTTCTATAGCGATACAGATAGGCGGGTACGGTTCATTAGTTCCAGAGCGAAGAAAAGATTTTGCAAAGTCCGGCCTAAAAGCCATGATAGGCGGTACATTAGCTGCGTTTATGACCGCTACTATCGCCGGAATCCTCATCTAACGAATCGAACTTCTAACTCTATTCACTGTATGTATACCAGTATGATTTAAATGTTTTTAACAAAGGCTTTTTATGTTTGGAAAACGTATACCACTGTTTAAGCTATTCGGCTTTAAGGTACAAATGCATACCAGTTTATTGATCCTGGCCCTATTTATTACCTGGTCGCTTGCAACATCACTTTTTCCCGATTGGTTCAAGGGTTTTTCTGTTATGACGTACTGGTTGATGGGTATTACCGGGGCTTTCGGTCTTCTAATTTCAATTGTTTTTCATGAATTCTGCCACTCCATTGTAGCCAGAAGATATGGACTTCCGATGCGAGGCATTACTTTATTTATTTTTGGCGGCGTTGCGGAAATGAAGCACGAACCTCCAAGCGCTAAAGCAGAGTTTATGATGGCTGTCGCCGGTCCAGTCTCCAGCTTTTTACTGGGCGGCTTCGCTTATCTTTTACATAAAGGAATCGGTATATACCCTCCTGTCGCACCGATTGCCAGCGTTCTAAAGTACCTTGCACTATTAAATGTTGTTCTGGCTTGTTTCAATCTTCTGCCCGGCTTTCCGCTGGACGGCGGCCGGATACTTCGTTCGATTCTTTGGGGAATCAAGAAAGACTTACACTGGGCAACACGAATCGCTTCAGGCCTAGGCTCAGCGTTTGGGGTGCTTCTTATCGCATTAGGATTATTGGCTGCTTTCACCGGCGATATCTTAGGAGGTATCTGGATATGTCTGATCGGATTGTTTCTCAGGGGGGCATCAAAAACCTCCTATAGACAACTTGTACTCAGAAGCGGCCTCAAAGGAGAAAAAGTCAAAATGCTAATGCAGCCAAACACCATTTGCGCTCCTGACTCCATTACTATAGATAAGCTGGTAAGGGATTATTTTTACAGATATCAGCAGAAACTATTCGGTGTTGTTAATGATGAACAGCTTTTAGTGGGCTGTGTCACCATAGACCAGATAAAGCAGATACCGAAAGAACAATGGTCTGCTCGGACAGTTAAGGAAATAACCCAACGGCTTACTTATAAGAATATAACCACGCCTGAGTCGGACGCTCTTGAAACGCTTTCGACAATGACAGGTGCCGGAAACAAGCAAATGATTGTAGTAAATGAAGGGCAGGCCGTTGGAACTATTTCGCTTGAGGATGTGTTGAAATTTGTTTCTTTAAAAACGGAATTAGAAACAAAACGATAAGACTATCAAATAACATTTCAATCTGTAACGAATTTTATAAAAGTTTCTTGGAAAGAGATGTTTGTTGAAAAGTTCATATCGCTTATATAGACGTGTCGGCTCTTAAAAAAGGCTGAATGAATCAAGCCCGGTCATTTTTCTGAGTAAAAGAGGCTAATTTTGAAGCGCGCTTTGAAATCAACTGACCCGGCTGCAGCCGCCATTGCCAGTTCCCTACGGATTTACCGGGGTGATTCATACGCGCATCGCTTCCCAGACCCAAGACATCCTGCACGGGAATGATAACGAATTTAGCAACTGAATCCATAGCCAATCGTATTAATTCCCAATGGATTTCTTCAGATGAGACTTGATGACCGAGATGTTCACAGAGTCTCTTCTTTGTTTTTTTATTCATGTCGTTATCAAACCAACCCTTTAGGGTATTGTTATCGTGTGTCCCCGTATAAAGAATACAGTCTTTTGTATGATTAACGGGAAAATGAGGATTGCGAAAACAGTTTTTGCCAAAACCGAATTGTATTACTCGCATGCCGGTTAAGTCATAATTTTTTATATATTGCCGAACTCGTGAGGTGATGTAACCTAAATCCTCAGCAATGATAGATTGTTTATTAATACGCTTAAACAATAATTGGAAAAATCCATCACCGGGTCCTCTCACCCACCTGCCGTTGATAGCAGTTTTTGCACCTGCAGGCACTTGCCAATAAGCCACAAAACCCCTAAAGTGATCGATACGAACCAGGTCAAATATATCAAGATTATGTATAAATCTTCGAATCCACCAATCAAAATCGTTTTTCCTTAATCGCGGCCAATCATAAAGCGGATTGTTCCATAACTGCCCCGTTGAACTGAACAAATCCGGCGGCACTCCGGATACAAATTTAGGTCTTTTCGACTCGGTCAATTTAAAATATTCAGGATGTGACCAGACATCCACACTGTTGAAATCGACATAGATGGGAATGTCACCTATGATTTCAATTCCACTCCCGTTACAGTACTTTTTGAGTTGAGTCCACTGCTTAAAGAACACGTATTGCAAAAACTTTTCATAGCATAAATCTTCAGCATTTTTACTTTTTATCAAACTCATAGCTGTTTTGTCCCGGTCGCGAATTTTCACGGGCCAATTACACCACTTTTTTCCCTTGAAGCGGTTGCGGAGCACCTTAAAAAGAGCATAGTCATGAAGCCAATAATCATTCCTTGAACAAAACTCATCAAATTCGTTATGACTGTGAAGATTCTGAAAGCGACAAAACGCAATTTCAAAAAGCTTTTGTTTATAAAGATAAGCCGATTTGTAATCGACCTTGGATGTAGCGGGTTTAAGCTTCTTGGACATTTCCTTTTTTTTTAGCAGCCCTTCTTTATATAGAACCTCAGGACTTATCAACATAGCATTACCGGCGAATACAGATGTACAATTGTATGGTGAATAACTGCTTTTGTCTGACGTTGGATTTAAAGGCAGAACTTGCCAGAATCGTTGTTTTGCTTTGCTTAAAAAATCAGCGAATTTATAGGCTTCGGGTCCAAGGTCACCAACACCGTACTTCGAGGCTAGAGAGGTTATATGTAACAGTAATCCGCTCGCCCTTTTTCTTGTACGCTTCAAGATACAAACACTTTCGTTCATTTATCGCTACGATAGTTTGACGCTTAGATAGTTTGCGATGTCTTTAAAATGCTCGACCCATTTCCTCGCCGGCTTATTTCCGGCTTTTGATTTTTTAAGCATTGCAGAATACTTTTTTTTACTCAATTCAAAGAAGATATTCTGAGCATTTTGCAGATCCAGTCCTGCTTCAATTTCTTCTAATACTCTAAGAGTATTTTTAATTTTTTCGAGAAGCTCGATATTGTTCGGTGAGCTTGAAAGCATATCCATAAGGCGGTTTATCTTGTTTGTTGCTTCGAATCCTAAAGTTGTCTGATCAAGATCTAAAGACAGTCTTTGAGCGTTATGTACCAAAGCGCGAAGTCGGTCAAGGTCATCCTCATTAGAGCGCAACAGGCTGGTTAATTCCTGATTCAAAATAAATTCCGTCGGCGCGGAAAGCCCTTTGGGTAAAGGTATATTCATACCACGCATCATTTCAATGACCGGGTAGTTTTCTTCATAAATGTGCCGGAAGGAAGCTTCGATCTGCTGCCACGTGGTTCCAAGAAGTTCGTAAAGAATTCTCCGCTGCTCGTCTTTAAAAAGATGCCAGAGTGAATAGCTGTTCTGACCGAAAGATACATTCATCAGCCGCATTACCTCCGTGGTATTGCCCTGAAGGAATGCAGTTTTCAGGCTCTCTTGCATCCGGAAAAATTGGTCATCAGGCATTCGACCCGTCGCGGCACAAATTAAATTGTGACTGCCCAAATGCAAGACGGCGAAATCAAGAAAATGATTCTCCAGCACGATTTTGGACTGTATTTCCGCTCTGCCTGTCGCCAGTTTTTGTATACCTGCCTCGAGTTTTTTATAACACTCGATATTTGCCACATAGCAATATATTTCACTAACATACTGCTCCTGTTCTTCCTTGAAGATGGAGCTGACCGCAAGATGTGCTCCTACCCGGCTTAAATCAATATTTGCTTCTTTAACAAGGCGCTGATAGACCTGCTTTCCTGTTTCATATCCGCTCTCATTGACAGGTGCTTTTTCGAGCATTTTCATAAATTCATGTTCGAGGTCATGGCCGTTGACTTCTTTATCGAGCTGAATCGCCCTTGCTGCATATTGCAATATCTGCACGGTCTCAATCCCACAGATATCGTCAAAAAACCAACCGCAGCTTGTAAACATCAATTGTGCGTTTCTTTGCATTTCCAGACACTTCAGAATTTTAACTTTATCCCTTGTGCAAAGCTCTCTTGCTGTTTTTAAATCTGAGGAAAGATAATTACCAACGTTCATCAATGAACGGTCATTTATAACACGAATATACTCATCTCTTTTCTTCCAGGGATCCGGGTAGTATTCCTTCATTGACTGTTCATATGTTATTGAGAGATTATCACGCAGCCAATCGAGCGCTTCACGAAGCGGCTGACGGAATTGTTGTTTTCCTGATTCATACCTGCCATAATGACACCCACAATTATTCCTCCATCGTTCGATACCATGCTGGCAGCTCCAGGAAGTATTTTCTGCAATTTGAACCTCCCAAGTCGGAGGAAATGTTTCTAAATACTGCCCATAGACAGTGGGTTGAGCTAATTCTTTTTCCTCTAAAAATCTCGAGCAGTAGGCCAGTGCCATATCTGCATGGCGATGATGATGTCCATACGTTTCGCCATCGGTCGCTATATGAGCTAACTGATTTTCCTGTACGTTTTCATTCAAGGTGGAAACCAGCTTTTCAGCAAAGATATCTCCTCTTTCCAGCATCGTGCCAAAGGCGACGTCTTGAGAAAAAGAGCTAATATAAAAAAACAGCTTGATTGTCATCCCGGATGGAAGCGGGCACAAATACGGCATTGTGGTATCAAGATTTTCCGGTGCTACCGTTTGCCATTCTTCACTGCCTGCTTCACGGATTTGTGTTGCCTGATGAGGGGCAAGAATTGTAAATAAGATTCCATGCTCTGCCAAAACCTCAAGCGTTTCGATATCGACCGCTGTTTCCGGAAGCCACATCCCTTCCGGTTTTCTCTCGAAACGCCGCTCGAAATCATGTATCCCCCAGATGACCTGGGTATGCTTATCCCGAGTGTTCGCCAGCGGCATAATCATATGATTATATGCCTGTGCCATGGCAGCCCCATGTCCATCAAAAAGTTTTTGACTTTCTTTGTCGGCGTCCAGAATGGTCTGATACACATCCGGCTCATGCTTTTCGAGCCAAGAAAGCAGCGTTGGGCCGAAGTCGAAGCTTATCCTGGAATAATTATTGACGATATCAACAATTTCCTTTTCGGAATTAAGAATGCGTGAAACGGCGTTTTGCCGATAACATTCGGCGGTTATTCTCTGGTTCCAGTCATGATAGGGATACGCAGAATCCTGCAACTCGACATCTTCCAGCCATGGATTCTCCCGCGGCGGTTGGTAAAAGTGCCCATGAATACAAACATATCGATTCATACAATTCCAATTTTTTTAATAGTCAATGAAAATAATCATTATGACAATATAACTTTACGATAAAACAAAACAAAGATTTTTAGCCATCCACAATCAGACCTTTTTCATCTCATTCAATTTTATAACCACAGACTACATTTTTATCGGCCTAATATCCTGACTGCTTTACAGCACCTTAAAAACTTCCATTTTCCGTAAATCAGAACAAAACCCTAACAAAATCATTTATCAATTCCATTTAGAACTGCCAAAATGGCAAGTTGAAATTCAGCTTTTTGCCTATAAATCGCTAATACACAACAACTTATGTTATTTTTGCCTATCGGCACGCTGTTTGCTCATTATATTAACGGAAAATATATAATTTAAAAAGTTGTTATTGAAGGATTAACAAATGAAGTTTGATAAATTTACATTAAAAGCACAAGAGGCATTGGCAACAGCACAACAGATAGCTATGGCCAAATCGCATACTGTGCTTTCTCCGCTTCATCTGCTGAAAGCACTGCTTGACGATGAGGAAGGTATTGTATCCATGATTTTCAAAAAGATCGGTGCAAGCATCGGACAAATCAAGGATATGACCGAAAGCGAATTAAAAAGAATTCCAGAAGGTAAAAGCAGCACGGTTCTTGCGCCCGACCCAGTTTTTAACCAAATTGTGCTTGATGCGCAAAACAAAGCCGATGCGATGGGCGATGAATATCTAAGTGTAGAACATTTGCTTCTTTCGGTCGCTACGGTTGATAGTGATGCGAAAGAAGTATTGAGTCTCAACTCAATCACCGTTCAACATATTGAAAACGCCCTTAAAGAAATAAGAGGCGGTGAAAAAATCAGCGACCAGAATCCTGAAGATAAATACAGGGCACTGGAACGTTATGGGATTGACCTGCTAGAGATGGCTGAAAAAGGCAGGCTCGACCCTGTTATCGGCAGAGAAGACGAGATTCGAAGATGCATGCAGGTGTTGAATCGAAGAACCAAAAACAATCCCGTGCTTATCGGAGAACCGGGTGTCGGTAAAACAGCCATCGTCGAGGGGCTTGCCCAGAGGATTGTAGCCGGCGATGTGCCCACCGGACTAAAAAGCAAACGAATCATAGCTCTTGATATGGGAGCGTTGATTGCCGGCACGAAATTCAGAGGCGAGTTCGAAGACCGACTTAAAGCCGTGCTAAAGGAAGTTATTTCAGCAGAGGGGCAAATCATTCTCTTCATTGATGAGCTTCATACCGTTGTCGGTGCTGGTAAAACCGAAGGCTCGGTAGATGCTGGAAACCTTTTAAAACCTTCGCTGGCACGAGGAGAACTTCGCTGTATCGGCGCGACAACTATAGATGAATACCGGAAACACATAGAAAAAGACGCCGCTCTGGAAAGGCGTTTTCAGCCGATATTGGTTGATCCTCCCACGATAGAAGAAACCATCGCAATTCTAAGGGGTCTCAAAGACAGGTATGATGTCCACCACGGCGTTAGAATAACCGATTCCGCTCTGGTAGCGGCCGCCACACTTTCGAATCGTTATATTTCGGACCGCTGGCTGCCTGATAAAGCCATTGACCTGATTGATGAAGCGGCTTCCAAGCTTCGTATTGAAAACGACTCTCTTCCCGCCGAGCTCGATAATATAAGAAGAAAAATCATACAACTGCAAATTGAATCCGAAGCACTGAAAAAAGAAACTGATGAAGCCAGTAAAGAACGATTGAAAAAGGCCGAAAAGCAATTTACCGAACTAAAAGAAAAAGACAAAAAGCTAACTGCTCAATGGGAAAGTGAAAAAACGGAAATCGATGAAATCAAACATATCAAAGAGCAAATCGAACAAGCCCAGCATCAATTTGAGGACGCCCAGCGAAAAGGAGAGTTGGAAACAGCGGCTCGGCTGAGATACGGAACTCTCACTGACCTCAAAAAACAACTTGAAGAGAAAGAAGCTCAACTCGCTCAATCCGATACGTCCAAGATTATTCAGAACGAAGTAACCGAAGAACACATTGCTTCTGTGGTTTCAAAATGGACAGGAATACCTGTTTCCAGACTGCTGAGCGGTGAACGCAACCGGCTTATGAAAATGGAAGAACTGTTACGGAAACGCGTGGTTGGCCAGAATGAGGCCGTGACGGCTTTATGTGACGCCGTCCGAAGAAATCGGGCAGGTCTCGGGGATCCAAATCGACCTGTCGGAACGTTTCTTTTCCTCGGACCCACGGGGGTTGGAAAAACCGAACTTTCGAAGGCTCTGGCCGAATTTCTATTCAATGATCCCAACGCCATGGTCAGAATCGACATGAGTGAGTTCATGGAACAGCATTCCGTGGCCAGGCTTATCGGCGCTCCGCCTGGCTATGTCGGATACGAGGAAGGCGGTCGACTGACCGAGTCCGTACGGCGAAAACCCTATACTGTCATATTACTCGATGAAATCGAAAAAGCTCACCGTGACGTTTTTAACGTCTTGTTGCAGGTATTTGATGACGGACGCCTGACCGATGGTAAGGGCCGAACTGTAGATTTTAAAAATACAGTTATCATTATGACCAGTAATATCGCCAGTCAGCAGATTCAGGACTTGACTGAACAAGGAGGACTTGACTGGGAAATTGAAGCTCATGTTAAAGACGTTCTTAAAAATTATTTCAAGCCGGAATTCCTAAACCGTGTCGACGAAGTCATTGTGTTCCATATGTTGTCAAAAGAGCACTTAAAACAGATAGTAGATATTCAATTAGGGTATCTCGCAGAGAGGTTGAAAGAACGAAATATTCGGCTTGAATTCACCGATAAAGCTCGTCAACAAATTATGGACGAAGGATATGACCCCACTTTCGGCGCCAGACCCCTAAAGCGGACTATTCAGCAACGACTGGAGAATCCTTTGGCGGCAGAGCTTCTTGCGGGCAAGTTTTCAGATGGCGACACGATAAAAATTGATGCACCAGCCGAGCGTTTTGTATTTGAAAAATCCTAAAAGCTTGCTAAATAGTGCAATCTATTCTAAAGATTGATGGGAATTCCCCTCTCCTTTAGATACTCTTTCATCTGGTTAATGCTGAAAGTTTCAAAATGAGTTATGGAAGCCATCAGTACGGCATCTGCATTACCTTCAATAATCGCATCATATAAATGTTCGAGCTTTCCTGCACCTCCCGATGCGATCACCGGAATATTTACAGCGGTGCTTACCGCCTTATTAAGCTCGTTATCATAACCCGCTTGTGTGCCGTCTGCGTCCATACTCGTCAACAGAATCTCTCCGGCACCCAATTCTTCGCCCTGCTTTGCCCACTCGATAACATCTATATCAGTCGGTTCCGTGCCGGCTTTGACACAAACCTGCCAATGATCGGCTTTTTGCGTTGAACGGCGGGCGTCAATTGCCAATACTACACACTGATTGCCGAAGCGTTTTGCCGCTTCGGCAAGCAGTTTCGGATTCTCAACGGCCGAAGTATTGACCGAAACTTTCTCAGCCCCTGAACGAAGAAGCTCATCGAAGTGCTTGACCTTTTGAACACCCCCGCCGACAGTGAAAGGTATAAATACATTTTCGGCTACCTTCTCAACCAGGTCAATAATTGTCTTTCGAAACTGAATGGTAGCGGTGATATCCAGAAAAACCAGTTCATCCGCCCCCTCTTCGCTGTATCGGGCACCTAGCTCGACAGGGTCGCCGGCATCCCGCAGATTAAGAAAGTTAACACCCTTAACCACGCGATTATCTTTCACATCCAGACAGGGTATTATCCTTTTAGCTAACATCTTGCGGCCTCTTCAGCAATACGTGCAAAATTTTTCAATACCGTCAAACCCGTCGGGCCGCTCTTTTCCGGATGAAACTGCGTGCCGTAAATATTTCCTTTTTTTACGGCAGCCGGAAGCTCAAAACCGTAATCCGTGTAGGCTATTTTCGCTTCTTTATCTGAAACTTTAGAATAATACGAATGAGCAAAATAAAAATGTTTCATTTCCGGCAATCCCTCGAACAAATCAATCTCATTAGGCATCTTGACTTCATTCCATCCCATATGGGGTATGATCTGCTCCTTAGGCAACTTGACAACATCACCTTTGATCAACGCCAGACCTTTATGAATTCCATGTTCAGAACTTTGTTCAAAAAGAAGTTGGTATCCTACACAAATTCCAAGAAGAGGCTTGCCTGTAGTTATAAACTCCCTTATTAAACCGGCTGTACCTGCTAAAGCTTTCATCGCGTATCCAAAAGCGGCAACACCAGGAAGAACAAGTCCTGAAGCACGACTAATATCATCTTCAACGCAACTGAGTTTCACCTCGCAGTCGATATATCTGAAGGCATTACAGACGCTTTTTACGTTACCTACATCATAATCAATCACAATAATCATATTTTTAACATCCGAAACAATTTTTTGTAAAAATATAACTATATAATAAAGAAACGTTTATTCAAGTAGAATGCACTTGTTAACTTAGGACATATTACTATAATTGTTGTTTTGGGACTTCAAATATTAAAGGGAAACTGAATGTGTGGAATAGTCGCTTATCTCGGGAAAAAGGTTGCACAACCAATTCTTATTGAAGGTTTAAAAAGGCTCGAGTATAGAGGGTATGATTCAGCAGGTATCGCCCTGCTGAGCTCGGGAGCCATTAAGATTCAAAAGACCAGCGGCAGAATCAATACCCTTGAGGAAATGCTGGACGAGCCCCGGGACTGTGAAACACTCGGCTTAGGGCATACTCGATGGGCGACTCATGGCGAACCCAACACCACGAACGCCCATCCTCATAGTGATCATACCGGAAAAATTGCTGTTGTCCACAATGGCATCATCGAGAATTATGGAACATTGAAAACCTGGCTGAAAAATGAGGGGATAGAATTTAAAACCGATACTGATACTGAAGTTGTATCCAACTTGATTGGCTATTTTTATTCCAAAGGCGATGGAAACCACGGTCAAAATAAATTCGAATGGGCGGTGCAGAGAGCGTTAAGCGAGGTTCATGGAACGTACGGACTGGCAATTTTATGCGCTGATTTCCCCGAAATGATTATCGGAGCGAAAAAAGGAAGTCCGCTCATTCTTGGTGTTGGAGAAAATGAATATATACTCGCTTCAGATGCTTCGGCTATCATCGAGCATACGAAACAGGCCATTTATCTCTCAGACAATGAAATGGTTACTATCGGGCCCAAAGGTTTTTATACGAAAACCATTGACAATATCACCGTTAGCAAAGAGCTCATGGAAATCGAATTTAACCTTGAGCAAATTGAGCTGGGTGGTTTTCAGCATCATATGCTAAAGGAAATCTTTGAACAGCCCACCTCTCTTGAAACCTGCATGGGAGGGCGCGTCGACCGTCAAAACAAGAAAATCCGTTTAGGTGGCATACAGGACCACTTTCGGGATTTAGCCCGAACAAAACATATGATTCTAACGGCCTGCGGTACGGCTTTTCATGCCGGTCTCGTGGGGGAGTTTCTTTTTGAACATCTTGCACGCATCCCGACTGAAACTGAATATGCAAGTGAATTTAGATATCGAAATCCCATTATTGAGGACAGTACCGCTGTAATAGCTATAAGCCAGTCCGGAGAAACAGCCGATACCCTGGCTGCGGTGGAACAGGCCAAAGAACGGGGAGCCACTGTTTTTGGCATTGTTAACGTGGTGGGCTCCTCTATAGCCCGGGAAACGGATGCGGGAATCTATTTGCACGTAGGTCCTGAAATAGGTGTTGCAAGTACCAAAGCCTTTACCGCCCAGGTTGACGTGTTAACCATGCTTGCCATCGAACTCGGAAGAAGAAAGCATCTAAATGATGAAGAAGTTGGAAAATATATGGATGAACTTTTGAAAATACCTCAAAAAATTTCAAAAATTCTGGAACTTTCAGACCATATCAAAAAAATCGCTTCGGCAAATATTGAAAAAAACAATTGGCTGTTTCTGGGTCGAGGCTTCAACTACCCTGTCGCCCTTGAAGGAGCCCTCAAACTGAAAGAGATAAGCTACATCCATGCCGAGGGGCTTCCTGCAGCTGAAATGAAGCACGGCCCAATCGCCCTAATCCACGACGGGATGCCAGCTGTTTTCATTGCGACCGCAGGTCCGCAATATGATAAAATTATCGGAAATATTCAGGAAGTCAGGGCAAGGGGCGGAAACATCATCGTTGTCGCTACCGAAGGAGACAAAAATATCAATGAACATGCAGATTATTTAATCACCATCCCGGATGCTCCCGAATTACTACAGCCGATGCTTACCGTCATTCCCTTACAGTTGCTGGCTTACCACGCTGCTGTTTTGCGGGGTCATGATGTCGATAAGCCACGCAACCTCGCTAAAAGTGTTACCGTAGAATAATAAGGTATATACCTTGAAAAGCACCCAAAACAAAAAGAATCCTGCTTGTGGTTTTACCCTTGTAGAATTACTCATCGTTATTGCCATTTTATCTCTTTTACTTTCTATCTTGATGCCGGCTGTTCAGAAAGCGAAAGCCACAGCTTTTAGGTATAAGTGCAGTCACAACCTGAGACAAATTTTTCTGGCGACGAACTTTTACCTTAACGACCATGATCAAACCTATATGTGCGCCCAAGACCCGGTATCGCCTGCTGATGATTACTACTGGCTCTGGATGGGAAGAGGCTGGAGACCTTTTCTTGAAAGATACTTCGGAACAAAAATCGATAAAGATTATCCATCAGCGTTATTATGTCCACAGGACCCTACCTCCCCGGAAAAATACGATTCAACAAGCTATGCCTATTCGATGGCCTTTTACCACAGTCCTGAACAAATTGATTCGACGGACGACCCCAACAATACGTATTTAAATCCCCAACCCAGCATTCCCCAGCATAGCTATGATGTTACCCATTCCTCTGGAAAAATCATTTTCGGTGAATGGCTGAGCAATCATCAAAGGATTGAAAACGGAAAAGACCCGGGTTGGTGGGGGTGGGAGGGTACTCGGAACTTTGTTTTCGCTGACGGACATATACAATTTTTAAAAGCCGAAAAAATCCGAGAAGCAAATGACGGATATCCCGATGCGAATCTAACCATCCATGGCATTCGAGGAACGGATTGGCCCCGCTGAAAATAAAATAAGGAGAGCATTGGTCTAACGCTCTCCCTTAGTTTATTGCAGCTCTTTCCGTTATTTTTCAGCCTCTGCCTGCAATGGCCAGTTCACGCTCTGACTTGTGTGCATTTTCGAGATGGTCAAAGCACGCTTAAAGCTAAAATGGCCGGTTTAGGTCATGTTATAGAGCCGCGTTTGTTTTCTCACACACATTCTAATCGGCACAGCATTAAGACTTTCTTGAATTTTTCTATGGCAAGTTAGTGACATACAAAATGAATGAAAGTTTTCTATATTCAATATCCTTCCCACTTCAAACACATCAATTTTAACAACCTTATCTATCCCCGAGGCGTATAAGATTTATCGGCCCTTGGGAATATACAGCCATACTGCTAATTTACCTTTTTTACTTTTCTATTATTTTCATAAACATGGGTTTTTAAAGATGAATACGAAAAAAAGCAGGTTATAAAAACAATCAATAAAAAAACCTAAGTCCAAGACATCATACCTATACGAATTCATTAAAATACTGCTTTATCAAAAGCCTCTTGTAGAAAGCAAAAAACACGACTATAATCTGGTAAATTTCAGTCTTGAGGCTCTATATTAGTTGTTTGCTGCTGTTAAAAAGGCAGAACGGCTAAAAAGTAAAGGTTGCCGCAACGACAGGCTGCGTGGAGAAAATAAGCGCAACCGACAGGGACGAAGTGTGGAAAAGCCGATTCAAAATATTTCGCGTTATTAATTTCCAACTCAATTACACGGATTTCGTGAAAAAGCATTTTTCAATAAGGGCATTTCGAAAACACCTAAAATCTGATGGGCACGGAGGAGTATTGGTTCGCGGCACCATCGGAGCGCTTGCTGTAAAAATAACAGGAGCCGCGGTGTTATTCGGACTGCATGTCCTTTTAGCCAGGCTGCTTGGAGTCGGTGAATATGGTATATATGTGTATGCGATTGCATGGATTAACATCTTGGTACTTACTGTTACGTTAGGTTTTCATACATCACTTATACGTTTTATTTCAGCTTATAGAGCAAAACAGGAGTGGGGACTGATGAGAGGACTGCTTCGCTACAGCAATCTCATCGTGTTGATAAGCAGCATCGCGGCAGCTATTATAGGAGTGATTGTTATAAGTCTTTTAAAAAACCGAATAAGCCCCGAACAGAGACATACTTTCTACATCGCCTTTTTGTTACTGCCAATCTTCGCGTTTGTCAAACTACGAGAAGCCGGCCTGCGCGCTTTGAAAAATGTTGTTAAATCTCAGCTTTTGCTTAACATCATTCGTCCTTTAATGCTGGCAATAATAAGTCTCGGACTATTTTTTTTCATTCCGGCAAATATAAATGCTTCATGGATAATGGTAGGTAATCTGGCTGCCCTCATTGGTGTATTTATCATAGGTTCGATCTGGTTATCTAAATCGTTACCTATAAATGTCCGGGACAAACCTTCGATGTACAGACAGAAAGCATGGCTCAAAGTATCACTGCCCCTGTTGTTTATCGTGGGGATGGGTTTACTCCTCAAACGTACAGATATTATCATGCTTGGGGCTATACGAGGTTCGGAAGATGCCGGTTTCTATTCGGCTGCAACTCACATTTCAAATTTTCTTGCTTTTGGATTAATAGCTGTAAACACAATCCTGGCACCTATGATTGCCGAACTGTATCATACTCGTAAATACAAAGAACTGCAGCGAATTATTTTGCTGGCCGCACGTGGAATATTTCTTTTCACTGCTTTAGTCGGTATTCTGCTAATCGTATCAGGTAAATATCTATTAAGCTTTTTCGGCAAAGATTTCGTGATAGCGTATATACCGCTGCTGGTACTTTTAGGAGGCCGTATAGTTTGCTCGCTCGCCGGTCCCGTAGGATTTTTACTGACGATGACTGACAATCAAAATCAAGCTGGTGTTATTGTCGCCAGCGGAGCCACTATAAACATAATACTCAATGCGCTTCTCATACCTCCAATGGGTGCCGTCGGTGCTGCAATATCAACCGCCTTCTCAATGACTGTATTTGATATTGTTATGTTCATTTATGTCTTGCGAAAACTGAACATAAATCCAACAATCCTTAACATCGCTTATTTGCTCAAAAAATCTTTTTCGGATTAAGTTCTATCGATGAATTATAAAGACTTAACAAAATATAAAATAAAAGCTTATATTAAGAGTAACCCCACTCTTTATAGACTTATAACGTTTGTAAGAAATTCTTCCGAGCAGAGAAATAATTTTCTATGTAACAAAAACACAGATTTGTGTGTGGAGGCATATCCATCTTCAGCAAATTCTTTTTTATGTCGCATACTAAAATATTTAAACAAGGACCTTAGAATTGGACAGCACACTCATACAATTGCAAACATTAAACTCGCTTTGAAATACAACATTCCAGTTATAACAATCATAAGAGATCCCCTTGATGCCATTTCGTCAAGAGCAGTAAGATTTAATGAAGAAATCGAAAAGTGTATTTTCGAATACATAGATTTTTATGAATATGTAGCAGCTCATCTTGACGACTTAGTTCTTTTATCTTTCGAAAAAGTTATTAATAATACTTCTAAAACACTACAAGCAATCAAGGAAAAGACAGGTTTGAGCTTTATTTGCAATAACTTAGAGGAGGCCAGAAATTATGCTTTCTCAATAATTACCTCTAGGGCAAAAGTACTTAACAGGCTTAAAGACTTTTCTCTACCTAATCAGGAAAGAGAGTACGAAAAAGAGAAATTGAAAAAAACAATTCCCGATAACAGTAAATACCAAGAAGCCGAAGCTTTATACAAATATATTTCAAACAGGCTTAATTCGACCATCAATTGAGTTTTATATAGTTCAGAAATATGGCTTTTGCTACAAGAATGAAATTTGTTAACGCAGTAAAAAAGATATATCCACGATTAGGTTTACGCGATACCGATATTATTCTGGCGTCCTTTCCTCGATCTGGGAATACATGGACTCGATTTATATGGGCAAACATAATAAGTATATTGGAAATGGATGGTCGGGAAATTGATTACACTCTGCTCGATAGCATATTTGACGCCGAATATGATTCAAACTCATATGGGAATTTTCAGTACAATACTCTTCCGAGATTAGTTAAAACCCACAAAGAGTACAAAAAAAGAATATATGGACGAAACAGAACGCTTTATATTTACAGGCATCCTGGTGATGTAATGGTATCATATTATGAATATCTTAGCAGCTTACGAAGGGAACCTATAAAATGCATGTCATTGCCGGATTTTATCCGGACAAAAAAGTACGGGATTCAAGCATGGTGCAAACATATACTTTCCTGGTTTAATAATGCAACGGCTACTCTTTCATACGAGTCTATGATGTCTAATCCAGAAGAATCTTTCGAAAATGTTCTGAAAAAACTAGGCATTACTAATATACCGATTGAGGTCATTTCGGAAGCAATCAGACGTTCTGATTTTAATAATGTACGTGATATCGCGAATAAAACCGGCGTAACTTCTCTGAAGAGTCACTGGCACAAGCCAGAATTCAATTTTGCCAGAAAAGGATCCATCAATCAATGGAAAGACTATTTTAATCAAGAGGACGTGTCTTTTTTAAATAGTCGACTGAAAGATGAGGGATTGGAAAAATTCAGTATTTTATAAATAATTAAAACAACAAATTTTCTTTTAAGTTATAAAACACAAAGGGGCATTTACCTTGTATGTTCTAAAAAAGATAGCAAAAGAGTTATCGTGGGTAGGGTTTGTATTGTTTAGGAAGACTAAGAGCAAGCTTTCTTTTTTTAGAAGAGTGTTGATTAGACCCAAATTGCCAAAAAACCAAGGCGGTAAGATATACATTCATTTGGGATGTGGCGATATCTCGAGTCCGGAATTTATCAACGTAGATATATATCCTGCTTCACATATTCATTATGCTTGTAATGTTAAAGACTTATCGATTTTCCACGATGAATATTGCAACCTAGTTTATGCATCTCATGTGCTGGAACATGTCCCATATAATGATTTAAGGAAGGTGTTATGGGAGTGGAAAAGAATACTTAAACCAGGTGGGATTCTAAGATTATCAGTCCCAGACTTTGATAAGATAATTGATATTTACAAGTCTTCTTCTCGCAACATTAACAGTGTACTCGGACCGTTATTAGGTGGACAAGAAACCAAATACAACTTTCACCATTCCATTTTTAACAGTAAATATCTTTCGGACAAGTTAAGAGAAGTGGGATTTGAAAAAATTTTACACTGGAATCCTGAAGAAGTGTCTAATCACGATTTTCATGACTGGGCGGATAGACAAATTGTCATAGGAGAGAAATCATTTGCAATAAGCCTGAACATAGAGGCAATCAAATAAAAAAATTAATATAATAGCTAAGAAATCTAAGATATGTGTTTAAAGTTGAAACCGTATAATGTTTAAATCATTTGCCAAATCAGCATTCCGAAAATTAGGATTGGAGGTGCGAAAGACCACATCATCAAGTTTTCCAACAGATTCCTTTAATGCACAAAAACAACTTCTTAAGGGGATAAATATAACAAATCCAACCATTTTCGATATTGGTGCAAATAAGGGGGATACCACTAGACAATATAAAAAGATGTTCCCCGATTCTACAATTTATTCATTCGAACCTTTCCCAGAATCGTTAAAATTACTAAAGAAAAAATTCAAAAACGATACAAAAGTTAAAATAATTCCCTTAGCAGTAGCTGATAAATCAGGAGAGAGGACATTTTACTTAAATAAGATTGATGCAACTCATTCCTTGCTTCCAAGACCGAGAACAAAAAGGAGATATTACCCCAAAAAGTCCGGCCCAGAATCTCAGATTTTGGTAAATGTCACAACGATTGATGAGTTTATTAATTGCAATAAGATTGATGCCCTCCATATTTTGAAATTAGATATCCAGGGTGGAGAGAGAATGGCATTGCATGGCGCTGTTAGAACACTCAGAGAAAAAAACATGCTATTAATTTATACAGAGATAATGTTTATACCACACTATGAAGGTAATCCACTACTCTATGAATTGTGGGACTTTCTAAATGGCTTCGGATATAGTCTCTTCAATGTCTATAATCTAATTAGTGCTACCAACGGACAACTAAGATACGGCGATGCAATTTTCGTTAGCGACGAACTTCGTAATGCTGTAATTGATAAATACCAGGAAGAACCTTGACATGAAAGGAAAATTGTAGTGGGCTTACTTATCTCTTATAAATATAATTTTCTGTTTATCCATATTGTCAAAACAGCTGGCTCATCGATTACATACTATCTAGCACCATATGCTCGCTTTATCGACAGGTTTGCTTACGGTTACTGGATTACCCGAAAAACATTAGGTATGCTAAACAGGCTTCTAGGATGGAAGGAATTAGGATACAAGCCCTATACGGGTTTTCTGAAACACGGAACTGTTCTTGATGCAAAAAACACACTTTCTGAAGAGGTTTTCAAGTCATTATTTAAGTTTGCTTTCGTTCGCAATCCTTGGGACTGGAGAGTCAGTTTATACTTTTATATCAGACAAACACCAAAGCATGATAATTACGACATTATAAGCAACATGTCATTTTCAGATTTTATTAAATGGGATGTGCTGAGAAAACCTAAAAGACAAGTAGACTTCGTCTGTGACCTTAATAATCACATCATTGTAGATTATATTGGAAGATACGAAAATCTACACGAAGACTTCGAAATTATTAAAAAGAAACTATCTATTAAACACTCAAAAAGCGAACTGCCCCAAATTAATGTTTCAAAAAACAGAGAATTTAAAGACTATAGAAAGTACTACAATGATGAGACGCGCAGTCTGGTAGGAGATTACTTCAGAGATGACATTGAAAAATTCGGATATAAATTCGAATAAAGAACCATTAGAAACACCCTGTCTGTGTGAGGGCGGGCTAAGAAGGAAAGGCCAATTCAAAAATACATTTCCTAATAAACCTCTCATTTCTGTTATTACAGTCGTTCTTAATTCCCGCAAATATATCGAAGATACAATTCAAAATGTAACCGACCAGACATATGATAATATTGAATATATCGTTATCGATGGAGGTTCCACAGATGGTACTCTTGATATAATAAAAAAATATGACCCTCTTATAGATTATTGGGTAAGCAAGCCCGACAACGGAATCTATTTTGCAATGAATCTTGGAATTGAAGTGGCACGGGGTGATTGGATCAATTTTATTAATTCCGCGGATGAATATTTTGATGTCCATGTTATAGAACAGTTACTATCTAAGAATCTACGCGATGCTGATATCGTTTATGGAAACACTGAAATAAAGTATCAGGGTTTTAAAACAATAAAGAGGGCTCAGAAACTTGAAAACACTTGGAAAGGGATGCCCTTTTGTCATGCAAGTGCACTTTGTAAAACATCACTGCTTAAAAAAAATATGTTTGATACCAGTTATCAACTAAGCAGTGATTTTAATTTCTTTTATAATGCATTCATATCTAAAAGAAAGTTTTTATATTATGACACAACTGTGTCTTCAATTCCTGCTTCTGGATTGACTGATTTTAATAGGAGAAAGGCACTGAGGGAAAATTGGCGATGTGTATCAACTCATAGCAACAACTTAAAAATTCATTTTTATTATACTCTTCAGATTATAATATCTTGTATGAAGACGGTAATTAAAAGAATTCTAGGCATAAGATTAACCACCTGTATTCAAAAACTTAAATATGACATAAAAAATGGCACATGCCAGAACAAATAAAAAACGTAGCTGCAGCAATAATAAACCATAAACGAAACTCCTGCCTATTATGCAAATCACTCCCATTGGTTATATCTTCATACCACTCGGAATTATAATATACTTTTTTAAGAAAAAGTACCTTTTCTGGGCTGCCATTCTTGCAATGCCCTTATGGAACTCATCTGTTTTATATGTCAAAGTAATCACCTTTTACTTCAGAACCCCTTTCTTTTTCATGTCACTTCTTATTGTAAATAATATTGTTAACACTTTTACAACTGGAAAGTGGTTTAAACAGAAAAGGATCGAAGACACCTTTCTTGTTCTTTTTATGTTTATTAGCGGCCTCTCGCTACTTATGCCTTTGATAATAAACGGTGACGTATCTACATACTCAATAAATGATGGTCTTACTCCTATTCCATCTAAAACACCTTTATACTTCGGAATAATAAACATTACACAATATCTTTTCCTAATCTTCTGTTGTATGTATTTTTTTGTACTGCGCAAAGAAATTGCTACAAAAAAAAGAATCGAAAGTATTATTAATATTATGATATCCCTTGGAATCGTAGCTGTTGTCTCAGGCATCTTACATGTAATATTTACGTCGTGCAATCGTCCCGAAATATCTCTTAATTTCTACCGCTTTATGGGAGCACCAGATTTAAGTTTTGCGCGAAAAATGCTTTTCAAAAAAGTCCCTCAAATGTATTCACTTTTAGGAGAACCGGGGCAAATGGCTTTGTTCCTGGTTGCCCCTCTGGGATTTACATGCATCAAGTTTCTTAGCACCGAGAATCTTTTAAAGACTGATAAATACTCTATTTTTTTAATTCTTATGATAACTTGTTTACTCATTTCGACATCAACTGCCGCACATGCTAGCATTATTGTTTTTTTACTTTCTTTTCTTTTTATATCCAAGCTGAAGATACCCACTTTTAGATACATAAAAGCCATTATAAAAATTGCTCTTGTTGTAGGTTTATCTATTTGCTTGGCCTATGCTATTTATTATGTTTTTTTTAATTACTCGTTCTCTGACTTCACAAAAAATACACACGTAGCAAAAGTTTCTCTGCAATTCGGCTCAGGCCCTGCAAGATGGCATTATGCCGTAGAGAATTTTAATATATTTTTTAAATATCCTTTTTTAGGAGTAGGCATAGGCAGTTGTAATTCAAGCTCTATGATCACAGCTCTGTTAAGTAACACGGGAATACTGGGAACAGTTTCTTTTCTCTTATTCAACTTTTTCATTTTTAAAAAGACATTTAAAAAATACCTTACATCGAATGCAGAAGAAGAATCGTTTTATCTTGGCTTACTAACCATATTCACAACCTATCTTGCTCTTATGCTTTTTACACGATCTATGGCAGGATTAACAACTACCCAATACTGGCTGTTGATGGCCATGATGAGCTCCGTCAGTTTTTTAGCCAAACATAATCCACCCATTTCTTCTGAGACACTTTATAATTCTAATCTCAAGAAAGCAAATAATGAAAATCGTTATTAACTCATACAATACCTTAAGCGCTGGGACCTCGATCGTAAGTAAGCAATTATTGCAAATGCTGGAAAAAAACTCTTTTCCCTTCACAGTCCGCATTATCATCCCGAAGCTTGATATATTTAGAAATTTTAAAGATTCTGAAAGAATTCAAATAACAAGGCTTCCAGTTTTTTGGGGTCCCTTTAAATACGTATTCAGATTCTTTTACGAACTCTTCGTCTTTCCAATAATCATGTTGATCAAAAAACCTGACGTTCTTTTAATCATGGCAAATTATTCACCCCTGGATTTCAATTCAAGAAAAATAGTGTTTATGCAATACTCTTTTCTTGTAGAAGAAAATATACATACGGAAATGTCTTTGAAAATGAAGCCGCTCGAATTGTTGAGGCGTCTGATTTTTCGTCGGACTGTTAATTCATCTGATGACATTATTGTTCAGAGTGAGTATATGAAGAGTCTTTTAGAGCAAAAATATGAAACAAAGGATCTCTGTATACACGTGCTTCCAAATCCAACATCAAAAGAGGCAAGACCAAACATAAGATCTATACCAAAAGATGAAAAAATCGCTCTTTATGTAAGCCGATACTACCCTCACAAAAACTATGAATTCATTCTAAAACTAGTTCAAACCTACAAAGATATACTTAAAGAAAGCAATATAAAGATATATATAACTGTAGATCCAAATACCAGCCTTTCATCAAAAGTTTTACTCAAAAGTATACAGACCTCACAACTTGAAAATATTATCAAAAATATTGGCGAAATTAATCAAGAACAACTCAGCATATATTATCAGAGGGCTTTTTGTCTTTTTTTCCCCTCAAAAACCGAAAGTTTTGGGAATGCATTAGTAGAGGCCATGAATCAAGGTTTACCTGTTCTCGTCCCCGAACTCGGATACTCAAAAGCCATATGCGGCGAGGCTGGCTGCTATTACGCCCCAGACAACATCGAAGACGCCTTTCATAAACTTCTTTTGCTTTCTCGGGACTTTTCTGTGTGGGAGAAATATTCGAAGCTTAGCCATGAACAAGCTTCAAAATTCCCATCGATAGAACAGTGGTTCAATCAATTATTAACAATAATACAAATGGGATCTTAAAGATTATCTAAATTGACTGAAATATTATGTTAACAGTGTCTATAATTACTGTTTGCCTGAATAATGCCACTTCTATTGAACAGACCATCAATTCCGTCCTTAGCCAAAATTATCCGCATATCGAATACATCATTATTGACGGAGGTTCAACCGACGGTACTCTGAAAATAATCAATCAATATAAAAACAAGATAAGCTTTTTTGTATCCGAACCGGATAACGGCATTTACAATGCTATGAATAAAGGTATCAAAGCGTCGACTGGACAGCTTATTGCTTTTTTAAACGCCGATGATGTTTATGCAACCGAAAATATGCTGCCCGACGTTGTGACATGTATAGAAGAAAACTGCTCGGATGCTGTCTATGGCGACCTTGTCTATACAAGCAGGAACAATCAAAACAAAATCGTCCGCTACTGGAAAACCGGAGAGTATAAAAAGGGAGCTTTCAGACGCGGCTGGGTCATACCGCATCCCGCCTTTTTCTGCAAAAAAGCAATATTTGGTAAATACGGTTATTTTGATGAAAATTTCAAGATAGCCGCAGACTTTGAATTGATGCTTCGTTTTATCGAAAAACATCATATCAAAATCGATTACCTGCCAAGGGTTCTCGTCAAAATGAGAGCGGGCGGAAGAGCGAATACCCTGACAGGTATCATTCGCGGCAACCGTGAAATTATCAAATCCTTTGGGCAGAATGACATCCGGTTGTCTCCAATGTTTTTTCTGTTAAAGCCTATAGCAAAGATAACCCAACTCTTTAATAAATATACCCTTTAGGGAACTTCAAGATAGCAAACCTGCTGGAACAATTTATTTCTTTGAATATAAAATTAACGAAAGCAATGGACCGGAAGTTCAAGTGTTTCGTTGAAACAGAGGGACGCAAAACAAAACTGCTGTCCCTTGTTATGTCCATAATTGACCAGGTTATCGGTGAAAATGGTTCCTGCTCCGTACTCGAAGCAGGTGGAATCGACAGACCCCTTCTTCAAGGAAAACAAAACGTAAAATATGACGGACTTGACATAGAACATAAGAAAAATTGTGTTCCTATGTATGACAGACTCTTCGTGCAATCCATCGAGCAACCAATACCAGAAAACTATGATTTAATTATTTCAACAAGCCTGCTTGAACATGTAAAAAATAATACTGCGAGTATTTCAAGAATTTATGAAGCATTAAAAACCAATGGATATACCATACATTATGTGCCTTCCAAATATCATCCTTATTCTATCATGTTGAGATTAGTTGGATGTAAATTGCAGAAAAAACTAATAAAACATCTAAGGCCGTGGGCGATGAATAAGACAGGATACCCTGTTTATTTTGATAAATGCTCACCTAAAGAAATGAAAGAACTCATGAGAAATCAAGGTTTCAGGTCTGTTACAGTACTACCCTTTTTTAGGGCAAATGATTATTTCAGATTTTGTTTTTTTCTATATATCCTTGTTACCCTGTGGGAAAACATTTGTAGAAAATTTAAGTGGGAACAATGTTCTTCCGGATTTATTCTGAAAGCACATAAATAGATATCTTTTATTAATGCTCATTGTCGTATAGCACAATAAATATAAAAACTACTAACAAAAAAATATGGAAACCAAAGAAATTAAAATATGAGTCAATCTAAACAAAAAATGACACTTCAGGCTGTATTAGTAATTATAAACACTTTTTTGATAATACTTGCTTATTTGGGTTCCTTTTTTCTTCGATACGGCTTACCTTTTCCTGAGCGGAATTTTGCTCCTTACAAAAGCAGCTTTATATTTTTAACACTTATCTATCTTATTACCCTGTCTGCCTGTGGTGTATATAAACAGAGATTCAAATCGTCATGGGAATTAATCCAAAAAGTCTTTTGGGGCGTGTTTATGGGCACGCTAATGAGTGTTGCTTTTGTCTATGTCTTCAGAAAAGACTGGGGCAAGTTCCCTTCAAGCATTTTTGTCATTTCATCTTTCATCAATGTTCTTCTGATTTTCAAGGTAAATCAGTTTATTCTAAAAAGAAAAAGGAGAATTAAAAAACAGGTTATCATTATCGGGAATGGAAAAGTTGATGATATTATTAATAAAAAGGCTATTGTTGAAAGAAAAAGAATCGAAGACGTCGAACATCTGACAAAATATAAATATATCCATGAAATTATAATCTCGGAAAAAATAGACATCAAAGAAAACCTCAACCTTTTACTTTACGTGGCCCAAAAACACAACGCGGAGATTTTCTTCAGTTCCAACATCTACTTAGCAATACTGTCTGAAAAAATGAATGGAGAGAGCAATTTCAGCTTTTTGGCTACCTTTATCGGCAGACAATCCGACCTTGACGAATTTTTAATCAGATGTTTAGATATATTGGGCAGTCTTTTCCTCTTGCTGTGCTTTTCTCCCTTAATGCTCTTTATTGCATTATGGATTAAAATCTCATCGCCGGGTCCTGTATTCTACAAACAGAAAAGAGTCGGTAAAGATGGAAAAATCTTCACTTTATACAAATTCAGGACAATGATTAAAGACGCGGAGAAAACACTGGGGCCGGTATTTGCGAAAAGAGAAGATCCAAGGGTCACGACACCCGGCAAATTTTTGAGACCCTCTCATCTTGATGAGCTACCTCAATTATTTAATGTACTTCGGGGAAATATGAGTTTAGTCGGACCACGGCCTGAACGAGAACATTTTGTAAAACGCCATAAAGCGCTTCGAGAAATCAGGCTGGCGGTCAAACCGGGAATCACCGGGCTGGCCCAGGTGAGAAACTTTTACAACTTACAACCGAAACACAAAATTAAATACGATTACTTATATATTCAACGAAGGACCGTAGCTTTAAACCTGTATATTCTGATACAAACCATTCCCGCTATCTTTTCCAAAAAAGGCTGGTAGGCTCACAGAAGTCTGCAAATTACAATTTCATCCTCGCATTCCTCTTTATTTAAATTCACAGAAAACTCCTGCCTACAAGGCCTGTCGAAAAGCAATTCATGAATATCGTGACTTGAAATATACACTATATATTTCAGATCGCTTGGCATTTTCTTTCCTATTACATAACATTCTCTCGAAGCATAAAAGGCTAAACGCTTGTCCGAGACGGCGATATTCTCATTTGGACTAATATTATCTTGCACCCACTTTGCCGCCACAAGATAACCCGATTTATCGCTGCGGAGAGGTGTCATTCTTGACAATTTAAAGAAACAAATTAAAACTCCCGAGATGATTAGAACAGTACAAACAAGATTTTTTTTACATCCCCCTAAAACGCTTTTACTAATCCATCTTGATACTATCTCTATACCAAGAGGAATAAAAAAAACGGTAAACACGACCATGGGCATACAATGTCTTCTGCTAATATAACCCCAGTGAATGCATAAGGTTATCAATATAATTGTATAAAAAACCAATAAAGTTAAAATAAATAATAATGGAGTAAAGATTACTCTTTTGAATCTTCGAAAATAACAATAAAAACCGATAACCAACAGAGGAACAAAGTAATGAAACAGGTTGTCGCTAATACCTTCAACAAGTTGTTTGACAGTTCTAAAAAACGGAAGCGTAAATTCTGCCTGATATATCTGATGTAAATTACCGCTGTAATCCGAATCGTGAGAAAACACTCCTGAGTCCCTGGAAGATAAAAGAACTTCATCCAGTTTTTTGGGAAGTATCTTACCTCTGGCTATTACATAAGGCAGGGCCGGGGTAGCAAAACCCATAAAGAGCACAAGCATTAAGCATGCGGCTTTGCTTTTGGAAGGCTTCGATTTGTTTGAAAATAAAACGACCGTGAACCAAAGAAAACCGTAAATAACAACTTGAGCACATTCAGGGCGAATCATATGTCCAATCGCTGATATCACACCTGACAATGCAAAAAGCCACCACGTTAGCATTTGTGTACCTAACATAAGACACAACATGCTTGTCGATAAAAACAAAAGGTGAGGCCAGTCTCTCAAAACATCGCTTCCGAAAACCGCTGGATAAGGCAGGAAGATGAGAATAAGTAACGCCCAAAAGCTTTTATGTCGGCCGACTAATATCTTACCGATAAAATATAAAGGGATAATGGTTAGGATTCTGCAAAGCAAACTTACGCTTTGAGCTGTATAAGCCCAGCTATAAACTGAGTTTTGAAAAAACAAAGTCGTAACTTTGTGACCGAGAGAAATAAGGATAGAATAGCCGGGATAGTATGTCTTAATGACGGTTAACGGTTGATGAAGGAAGCGTTGCGCAAGATTGATGTATTTGACGCCGTCCTCCGCAATAAGAACTGTATTAGAAATAATGCATATGCCTATGGCCGATGCAACAACTATAAGTATCAAAATATTTACTGCATCTTTTTTCGATGAAATCAACAATGTGGCGCTCTTTCAAATATGGTCTTTAAAGGTTTAAATAATTATAAACGGGTTGGCTTATAGGGACAAATAAATTTAAAGAAATGAACCAAAATGAATTACATACTCTGTTGTTACTATATAGGATGTTCTTGTGATAACGATTGCTTTATGCAAAAGCCGGCTTGTTACTCCTGCGAGAGAAATTCCTTGTGGATTCTTTTCTTCAGGTCATTAGGATCAAACGCGTTATTCATCGCGGCGTCATAGGTAATCTCACCGGCCTCATACAGTTCATAAATAGAATCATCCATGGTATGCATACCAGCCTTTCGACCCATTTGTATTTCGCTGATCATTCGAAAAAGCTCACGGTCTCGAATGTGCTTTCTCGCCGCCGAATTAGCAATAAGCAACTCATTAGCCAGTACTCTTTTTCTTTTATCAGCCGATGGAATTAGTCGTTGTGCGATAACACCCTGGATACAGTTCGATAGTTGGGTATAAATCTGAGGCTGCTGGTGTTCGGGAAATATCGACACAATCCGTTCAAACGTCTGAACGGTGTTCGGTGTGTGACATGTAGCGATTACTAAGTGCCCCGTTTCAGCAGCGATTAAAGCTGTGCCGGTCGTCTCGAGGTCGCGCATTTCTCCCACACAGATAACATCAGGGTCTTGTCTCAAAACATGTATTAATGCGCTGGAGAAAGACTTAACATCCGTATATAACTCCTGCTGAATAATCACCGCCATTTTTTGCTTATGGAGATACTCAACTGGATCCTCGATAGAAATTATTTTGCATCGTCGTTCACTGTTAATCAAGTCAATCATATAATTAAGCGTTGTAGTTTTACCGCTTCCTGTTGGACCTGTGATTAAAAATAAACCTGAAGACAGGCGGGTAAAATCCTCAATCTGCACAGGAAGCCGTAACTCTTCACGCGTTCTGATATGGTCCATTACCGGCCGGATGGACATTTCAGGATTACCGTTTCGATAATAGAGAGAAATGCGAAATCGTCCTAACTTCTCATCAAACACAGAACAACAAAGCTGCCAATCTCGTTCGAAAGCTTTCTTTTGTTCTTCATTCAACAGACAGTAACTTAAGCTGGCTGTTTCTTCCTTGGCGAAGGGTTTCATGTTGGCCAAAATAATTTCACCGTTAATTCTGAAAAGCGGCGGCAGGTTGGCTACGATATGTATATCAGAAGCGTTCTCTCTTCGTGCGGTTTGTAAAATTCTTCTCATCTGTAAAGGTATCGCCATGGATTAGCTCCGAAAAATTCTTCTGAAGAAACCTTTCCTGCATTCCCTTAAGGCACGCTTGGGAGCTTGCCAATCAGGTCGAAGATGAAGACTCTGTTTTAAAGTAGCTTGGGCCTCTAAACGCCCGAGTTTGGCCTGACAGTAACCAAGCATATACCAGGCCATCGCCGAATCCGGAATCGCCGTTACCACGTCCTGAAGATACTGAACAGCGCTTGAATAATGTCCTTGTTTAGCCAGCAGCCGACCTGCTTCAAGACGAATAACCGGTCCTTCATTACCGGCCAGACCGACTGCTTTGCTTATGCAATTATCCGCTATAGGGCTTTTTCGCCTCATCATAACCTCTGCCCTGGCCAGCCACACTCTGGGTGTAACGCATTCTTTGGAAATCGCATTATCAGAATAAGCCAAGGCTTTTTCCATTCGTCCGTCACGAACACAGGCTACCGCCTTAAGAGCAAAAAGCTCAGGATGTTCGGGAAACATTTCAAGGGCTTTATCAGACCATATTCGGGCCTCGTGATATTCTCCCAATTCTATCAGCATAAGAATTTGTCCTATCCACCCTTCAAAAAAAGAACTGTTCTTCTCAAGACTACGCGAGTAGTTTCTCAAAGCCAGCTCAAAATCACCTGCCAGCCAGCATTGTAACCCCTTTTTATGAAAATAAAATTCGTCGCGGATTTGTTCACCGCTCGGCCTTTTATCGCCGGATTGTTTCCTGTTTTCACCAAATTCAAGCCGGCTGAAACGCTTCATTCAACCTCCCTAAGAAAACCCCGCCGGGATAAAGGCAACCAACGCATAAAGGCCTTGGCTTCAATATCCGCTAGGTTAACAACACATGCACTTCGAATCATTGATTCCGGGATATTCCCGCCTTGACCCCGTATACTGTATTCGGAGCTAATAAAATAACTATCTTGGTGAATTGTAATGGAAATTTTACGACCTCGCAACCATCCGGGAACAGGATACTTCTCAGGATTCAGTGGCTTACCGTCTATAAGGAAAAATCCTTCTTCAATTTCAACCTTCTCACCCGGAAGCCCTATGATCTGGACCATCATACGGTTCCTGTAATAATTTAACCAGAATCTATTCCTGCCTGAAGTGATGGTACTGAGATCAGCCAAAACCATAGAACCGCGTGTTAGACGGGTTTCGGGTTCACCCAAACGCCGAGCTAACAGCAAGTCTCCCCGTTCAATATTTTGATGGAGAACAGCCATATTGGTATATCCTGTAACAAAGTCCGAAAGTACCAAACTTTTTAATGTAGTATAAATAAATAAAAGAACAAGAATATAACCCAAAGCGCATAAAAGCCTCGATCCAAAAGACTCCATATCTCTAATAACCATGTGGTGAATGGCTATCCAGGTATGTACCGCTATCGCAAAACCTAAAAATAGCATTCCATAATTGGAACCATAAAAAAAAAGGCTCGAACCAATCAAGATAACCCAGGCGAGAAAATACCATCGAATCTCTCGAAACCTCCCCTGAGCCAGGTGGGCCAGCCCGGGAACAATTGAAAGGCATAATCCGAGAAAAGCATCGCTTGACATCACCTGCAACCACCGGGGAACACTGGGGCCGACGGCTCGGTCTGGAACGACCTTCTGCTGACGCAGCCATCTAGATACGGCACGAAAGGGTTTTTTCCACCTGGCCATCCGCGGAGGATGAACACTGACAACCTGTCCTTGGCCTGTTAGAATTGAACCGCATCGAAAGCACTTATTCTGACCCGGCATATTCTCGAATTGACACCTTGGGCAGCGCATAGAAAATCACTCTTCGATTTCAAGTTCCTGCTGAATATCAATCCTGGACTTGGTTTCAGGTTCATAGTACTCACTGGTTAACTGCTGTTCCTTGACTTTGCCGACAATCTGTGTTAACCACTTCGCATAAGCCATGCATGCTTTGCCTTTGGCACCTTTGACATGAACTCTTACCTGACCATCTTTTGTTATTTCAATTTCAACTTCATGCTGCGGCATAATCTAATCCACCCAGCGTCTGACATGAAGCCGGACGCTTTCATCTTCCATCACTTCTTCTTCGATGACTTGAAAACCCTTGTTCTTCAATTCACTGGCAACGCGATTGTATACAAAACACTGTGTCATCTTCTGTGTGAACTCTTCAGCAATGTTTTTAAGCTCGGTTTTACTCAAGCCCTTTCCGCTCGCACACACAGAACAGCGGCCTCTTTCATCACGTTTGACCGTAAGTTGAACATTATCTCGAGTCAAAACAATTTCCTGTCCCGTGACCAGGTTTTGCCCCAGAACTTCACTTTCCTCCAGCGATACCTCAACGCTTTGCTCGACCTGCTCTCGAACTTCTGAATGCTGCTTGACCGCTTCTTTCACGGACTGTTTGACCACAAGTCCCAAAGCAGAAGCCGCCCCCACTGCAGCAGCAGAAATGGCCGGCCAGCCGCCGATTACGACTGGAGTTAAAACCAAAACGGTACTCATGATTAACCCCTTTGGACGCTCATCAAATATGGTTTCTTGTTAAATTTCCAATTTACGCTTATCTTTGCCTGGTTCAACTGCCGCCTCTTCACTGGTAGCGGGTCTGGCCCGCCCTTCAGCCCACTTTCTTAAGGTATCCACATTCTCACTCATTGTTTTGGACAAAGGAACGGCTTGTTGCAGGCTTTCAAGCAAACGGTCCGTCGTCATTTTTTTCTTTTCATAAAAAATATTAAACATAGCGCTAATAATGGCTTCTTCGATTTCGGCACCGCTGTAACCTATCGAATTTTTTGCGAGCAAATCCAAATCAAAATCGGATGGATTCATCTTACGCTTGGATAAATGCACACTAAAAATCTCCTTACGCTCTTCAAAAGCAGGCAGGTCAACGAAGAAAATCTCGTCAAATCGACCCTTACGTAATAATTCCGGAGGTAATAAAGACACATCATTCGCCGTAGCAACAACAAACACGGGTTGGCTTTTTTCTGAAAGCCATGTCAGGAATGTCCCGAAAACGCGAGCCGATGTACCACTGTCTGTACTGGCTCCGCTGCCTTTTGAGCCTCGAAATGCCTTATCAATCTCATCCACCCAGAAGACCACCGGAGAAACGGACTCTGCCACTTTAATAGCACGCCTCATATTTTGCTCAGAAGAACCAACCAGACTTCCGAATACACGTCCTACATCAAACCGCAAAAGCGGCAGCTGCCAGGTGTTGCTTATGGTTTTCGACATGAGGCTCTTTCCACAACCCTGAACACCTAATAACAGGACGCCTTTAGGTGCTGGAAGTCCGAACTGACGCGCCTGGTCTGTAAATGCAACAGAACGTTTAACAAGCCAGCTTTTAATGGCATCCAATCCTCCAACCGATTTCAGTTTCTCGTCGGTGTCATAATACTCTAACAGCCCGCTCTTACGAATGATTTGTCTCTTTTCGCTGTGGATGACACCTAAGCTTTGCTCGCCGAGGCTGCGTTGTTCAACAAGTGTCTTGGCCAAAACGTTCTCCGCCTCAGCCAGGGTAAGGCCGAGCAGTGCATGAATGATACGTTCTCGCATTTTGCCGTCTATGCTAACGTTGAGCTTCGGGTTATCCTTAACTTCTTCTATAATACGTCGTAGAAGGACTGCGAACTCTTTTTCCCCCGGAAGGTCAAAATCGATGACGGTCAAATCTTTCTCCAATTCAGGTGACATCTGAAACATGGGACTGACGATTATTATCGTTTTATAGGTGTTTTGCATCGAGGCCGCCACTTCACGCAGTCTTCGAACGACGGACATGTTTTGTTCTTTCAGAAAGTGATGAAAATCCTTGAAGACATAAAGAGCGGGATCTACATGCTCGATAACATTATCCAGGGCAACTAAAGGATCCTGAGTAGCTGTATCACGGTGTTTTTGAGACTGAATCGACGTCCCTGCCGGAACTAATCCTGTTGTGACAGACCACTCGAAAACACTTTTTCCAAGTCTGGAAGCTATTTTTTTGACTTTATTGACTAACCTCTGCTCCTCCCAGCTGATTACATAAATCAAAGGATAACGAGCTCGAATCAAAACTTCCAACTCACTCATCTCTTTTCCCTGGATCGAAGTGTTTCGACCGCGGGTGTTATTATTCGCTTCTCTGTGCTCCACGTTTTTGTTCTTCCTTTTGATTCGGTGATAAGTGTGGGTTATCAGGGTCTACAACCTTGGCAACCTCCAAAAGCTGCTCATCAGGAGCTATCATTACAACTCGTCCATCATGCAATATTCTGATTTCCTGCTCCCCCTGCTTACGCTTATATAAATCCTTTCTTTTCATTGAACCACCTTCAATCCCATCTTGGTTGCTGTTTCTAAAGCTTCTTCGAACTCTTTTTTAGCAAGATATCGATTCGGGGCAAACGAAGCGACCGCCGGAGGCACGTAATCGCCTCTCAAACTTAACTTGACGTGTGGATAGTTTTCAGCTAACCAATTCAAGACAGGTTCAAGACAGCACTTGTTATGTCCCGGCAGGATTACATGACGTACGATTACGTCCGCGTGCTCCCGTGCCTTAAGTATGTTTCGCTTTGCTACCTCGACATAGTCCTTTGCCCCAAGCAATCTCTGAGCACAAGAAGAATTTCCGCACTTTAAATCTGCAAGGAACATATCAACCAGACCAACAGTTAACGTATCTATAATATTATTATAATACATATTAGAATTCAAAACTACCTGAATTTCTAAATTTAAGTCCGCAAGCAGTTCTATAATCCCGTGAATACTCACTACAGGCTCTCCGCCCAGGAAGTTGAGGTTTTGGGCACCTTGTTTTTTTCGTTCGAGGACTTTACTTTTTAGGCTTCCGAAATCTATCCTCTTTACCGTCGAAGGTTGTTCATTCCACTCCGCCACCGTACAAAATTCACATTTTAGATTACACCCGGAAAAATAAATCTGGTGTGAAGGAGACAGTTCTTTTTCCTCTCCCCAGTAAAGCATTTCCCGAAAGCAGTGAACGGAATCATCAAGATTACAATAACCCTTCTCACCGGCCGTTCGGTCTATGCCGCATTCCCTCGGACAGATTTGACAGCATTGTAACAATTCTCTTGCCTGCTCAATTCGCTCATAAGCTTCTTTTTGCGCTAAGTAGTTCATCATATCAATCAATATCTACAAAACCGCTTGGCCTGCCTTGAGCCTGGGATTTCGTACGTTTTATTCTTGTGCCCCTGCCGGACCACAGAAACTTTACATACAGATAAGCTACCAGAGCTCCGCCGACCCAAATCCAGCTTATGGGATTTGCGATGCCTATTACCAAACCTATACCGATCAAAAGCAAAGCCAGATACTGGGCTTCAATCGTCCATAAGACCGTAAGAAATTTTCTTCGTCGAAACAGTAAGCCAAAAGAGGCAATCAATCCATAAGCACAAGCACCGCTGCCTAATCCTATATAACCCAACCCGCCAATAAAATTGACCAAAAGCCATACAAGCCCGCAGACGATGCACACCACCAGCCAAAGCCATAAAAGCGAGCGAGTCCCCCACTCTCGTTCGATTGAGCTGCCGATAAACAAAATCACAATTCCATCAAAAACCATATTCCATGGACACCCATTAATAAACGAATAAGTAACAAGCTGCCAAAAACGAAACGGAAAAAAGGTGAATCGATTCAGTGCCAGATTCCGAATGGTAAAATCCGGGAGATGATTCACCAGCGCATAGCCGATAATAATCAAAATAATGACCGCCGTTACCAAAGGAGTAAATAGCTTCTTCGGGCTGGGCAGATAAAGCTGGATTTGCATTTCTTTTTCCGACATTAACAACATCCTCCCTTTATAGCTTCAAAGCTCTTTTATACTAACTCATTGTAACATTATTGAGTTAACGGGTCAACATATCTGTGGTAATTAAATAAAGACACAAAAATGAGGCGGAAGTTGTGATTTTAAATACGTTCGGCTACGAAAAATCGGGGTGACAGGATTCGAACCTGCGACCTCCTGCTCCCAAAGCAGGCGCTCTAAGCCAAGCTGAGCTACACCCCGTAATAAAAACGATAAAAGAGCCGATATTTTAACGAAAGACGAAACAGGTTGCAAAATAATTGTTATCAATGCACAGGATTGCTGTAAATACCTCTTTTTCAGACATTTACGGCCGCTCCCATAAAAATTTAACTTGCATACGCCTATGGCATTCGTTATAATAATAATGTAATATATGTTTGGGGTATACGACCTTAGGGAAAAATGAAATTTATAGTCAGAAAAGGTTTGCTGCTAAAGTGTGCTTTCTGTTTACCGTTGTTAATTTTACTCTTTGCAGGCAGTCAGTCTGACAATTTAACGGGATCAGAAATACCTCGGTCAATCGCAGGCGAAGACAACATTATGGCTGTTCCGATCCAGCTTGGTCGTGAGAGTTTCGGTCTGGCTATGATTGATACGATGGGTCAAACAATATGGATTTATGAAATTAACAATCGCGGCCCTGCACAAAACAGGCTGCGGTTGATAGCCGCGAGAAGCTGGAAATATGACCGACTACTGGAAGAATATAACACCGCTGAGCCGAAACCAAACCAGGTAAAGTTATTATTAGAAAAACTCATAAAAACCAAGGATAAAAATGTCGAGAATAATAATGAGCAATTAAATTCTGAAACACGGAATAAATAAAAAGATATAATTACATATAACATGCAGGATTGAAAAAATTTCAAACTGCGGGAGGACGAAAATTATGGCTGGCATGTTTTATTCAATACAAGAAGTTGCCGAAAAGCTGAATATCACTGAAGAGAAAGTCAAAACATTGGTCAAAAAAGGCCAATTACGCGGAATCCCTGAAGGAGGTAGCTTCCTGTTCAAAGTTGATGAGATTGAATCACTGCTTACGGATCAAAGTCTTCTGTCATCTTTACAAAAGGAAGTCTCCTCCGAAGCCGAAGGCGAACGCGATGAAAAAAGCGAAAGCGATGACACCGGGGGAGCATCTGAGATTTCTCTTGAGCTTGAAGCCGATGATACCGTTGCGGTTGATTCTCCTGAGCCCGCAAAAGAAGATAAGGCGGATGAGACGAAAGGCAAGGAAAGTGAAGAGGCTGAACAATCCGAAATTTTCCTGGCTGCTACGGGTTCAGCGTCTGACTTAACCACGGAAGACCTGACCAGCGGTGATACAGCATTGACTCAAGAAGGAGTCAATGTCCTCGGTGAAACGGATAGCGAATATCAGGTCACCGAAGACACCAAGGCAGATACCAAGAATATTGGCACCGGTGAACCTTCGTTAGAAGAAATCGAAGAAGATGTGAACCTCGATAGTTTCGGCAGCGGTTCCGGGCTTCTCGACCTGTCATTACAAGCCGACGATACTTCACTGGGCGGTATTCTCGACGACATTTATATGTCTGAGGGAGAAGAAGGCAAAGAAGCAATGCCTGTCGAAGGTTCAGCAATGGAAATGACCGAAGAAGCTGAGCAACTCATATCAGATGAAGCACCCGCGGCGGTGCCTGCTGCGCCTGGAATAAGACCCGCTTATGCTGAACCGGCTCCGGATACAACGACTACCACGCTGGTAGTATTAACACTTTTAATATCGATGGTCGTTGCTGTTTATACCGGAATCATCGTTTTGTCTGCCTCGGTAGGCTCGGTTTTTAGAAGTTTTACCTTATATTTCCTGGGCGGATTCTTAGCCTTGGCAATCATATTAGGAACGGCAAGTTTTTTCACGGGCGGTGAAAGCAAAACAAAAACCAAGAAGCCCAAGGCCAAAAAGGAGAAAAAAGCGAAGCCCAAGAAGGAGAAGAAAGAAAAACCCAAAAAAGAAAAAAAGAAAAAAAAGGGAAAATAGGTAAAAATCAAACCTTCGCTTTAATAACAAATGGGCAGTTTCCGATAGATACTTAGCAACTCATATCGTGAATGCATAAAAAGATTCCTACGATATCATCGTACCAGATTTTTTTCATCGTATATGAGAGTTCTTTCTTAAATCAAATAAAGGATAATTTTACTTAAACAATCGCAAAAAATAGGTTTTCAGCTTTTCATTATATTTTACAAGAATCTTCTTGACGCACTTCTCTAAATAGGTTTTATTTTAGTCTACATAGACATTTACAAGGTCAGAACAAAGTAGCTATTTTATATAATGAGCCGATTGTTTATAGGACGGAAATAAAGGAATAATTTCTTCAATTTCATGGAAAGGATGGAAACATGAAAAACCTTAAACATCTTCCCGCACTTTTCATAATAATGTACCTGCTGATAATCAGCGGCTGTGTTGCTGAAGAGGATTACAACAACCTTAAAGTTCAAAATAATACCCAGCGAAAGCGCATCGCTGAACTTGAAAGCGAGTTGAAAGCAACACAGCTAAAGCTTGATAAAGCTCAACGGCAATTGGATGCGATAAACAGCAGAGGAGGTGTAGAAGCAGAGGCATTAAAGCAGAAAATCGCGGCTCTCGAAGAAGACCTGGCAGCCAAAAAGGATTTAATCGACGCCATGCAGCATCGCCTCCTTTATGGAGGGATGCAGTTGCCGGTAGAACTAAGCACAATGTTGGAAGACTTCGCCAGGGACAAGGATTTGGTAACATTTGACTCCGAAAGAGGAATCGTTAAATTTAAAAGTGACCTGCTGTTCGAGCCCGGCAGTGATGTAGTATCATCATCCTCAGCCGGTAATAACCTATCTGCCCGTGAAGCTATCGGAGAACTTTGCAAAATCTTAAATACGAAAGAAGCAAGTGAATTTGATATAATCATCGCAGGCCACACCGATGATATGCCCATCGGTAAACCGGCAACCCGGCAGAAACATCCAACAAACTGGCACCTCTCAGCCCATCGGGCAATCTCGGTATTGAATATTATGACAAACAATAATTTATCGCCCCAACGCGTAAGCATACGAGGATTCGGTGAATACCGTCCTGTTGCCCCAAACAAACCCAACAAAAAAGGGAATCCACAAAACAGACGGGTTGAAATTTACATTGTTCCTAAAGGGATGTAACCCCGGGCGGCAGATGGCAGAACGGACATTAATTATTATAAAACCGGATGGTATTCAAAGGCACCTGGCGGGTGAGATGATCCGCCGTTTCGAACGGAAAGGGTTTAAACTCATCGCTGCAAAGTTCCTCCATATATCCTGGGAACAAGCCGCTATACTTTATTCCGAACACGAAGGTCAGCCCTACTATAAAGGCCTGCTAAATTACCTTTCTTCATCGCCATCTCTTTTAATCGTATGGGAAGCTGATGATATTATTAAAACGGCTCGTAAAATGATAGGCTCAACGGCCTCCCGAGAAGCCGATTTAGGAACCATTCGCGGGGACCTTTGCTGCGCTCCGGGATATAATCTCGTACACGGTTCAGACAGCCCCGAATCTGCACAAAAGGAAATCGATTTGTTCTTCACCCCTGATGAAATGGTGGACTACGAATATAACGATTCCCAATGGCTCTATGGAAGCAACATATAGATAATCGAATTTAACGATTATAAAAACAGCAGCAGACTCAGAGCCATTACAACCATCCCTGCCACTAATCCATAAGCGGCTATATGATGCTCGCCGTATTCTCTGGCAGTCGGTAACAACTCGTCCAAAGAGATAAATACCATAATCCCAGCAACTGCGGCAAAAAGAATCCCGAAAACTAACTTGTTAAAAATGGATAAGAGAATAATGTAGCCTATAAAAGCGCCAACAGGTTCAGCTAATCCCGAAAGAAAGGAATATATAAATGCCTTTTTCCTGCTGCCGGTTGCATAAAAAACAGGAATGGATACGGCGATTCCCTCCGGGACATTGTGAATGGCTATGGCGATAGCAATCGCAAAACCGAGTTTGGGGTCCTGGAGAGCCCCGATGAACGTTGCAAGGCCTTCCGGAAAATTATGGATGGCTATGGCTATCGCCGTAAATATACCCATTCGATATAATTTCCTGAATCTCTCAGCCAACTCAACGGCTTTCATCTCCTCGACCTTGTGGACTTCATGAGGATTTTCAAAGGAGGGAACAAGCTTATCAATAACGGCTATGAAAACTATACCGCCGAAAAAGGCCCCGACAGTTAACCAATATCCTCCAGCCTCACCTAATTCAACAACAAGGCTGTCCTTCGCCTTATTAAATATCTCTATAAAAGACACGTAAATCATGACCCCCGCGGAAAATCCCAGTGCCCCGCAAAGAAATTTAGTATTCGTCCGCCTGGCAAAAAAAGCAAGTGCACTGCCGACACCTGTAGCCAGACCCGCAAAAAGAGTCAACCCGAAAGCAAATAAAACATGTTGTGATTCCATAGCATCATCCCTAATGAATCTATCAATCAGGTAAATCGGAGAAATCTAATTTAACCAGGACCGTTTGATCTTCAGCATACCTGTTCTGCACAAGGCAAAATCGTATTTAACAGGGTCGTCGGGTTCTATTTTTAAAAAATTATCCGTTATTTCCTCAGCCGCAGCAAGAGAAATCGTTTTCCTTTTATAAAACCCCAACGCCTTACACAACTGGCTTATATGAACGTCCATGGGTATAACTAATTTCGTTTTATCGATACGTTTCCATAGTCCTACATCCACATTATCCTCGCGGACCATCCAGCGCAGAAAAAGATTTAATCGTTTACACGCACTGCCGTTGCAGGGATTCGGCAGTAGATAAGCCAGCCCTTTCGGCATTTGCCGGTTATTATTTTCAGTGTACAATCGATGAAAGGAGCGGCAGAAAGAGGATAATCCCGGGATGATATTTCGGTCACTATCCTTATATCCTGTAAGGAAAAAATCCTCCATCGATTCATCGTGTTCCAATACCAGCTTAATTAATTGAAGCAAAAGATATATATCCTTCCCCGTATTAAAACGATGCTTAAAATCTTTCAATACAATCTTCTGGCGATAGTTCAAAGACATAACAAAATCATAAGGACCTTCCGGCATAAGAGAAAAAAGCCTTTCAAGACTCTTTTGAATCTGCTCGACCCTGCCATAAGCAAGGACGGCTGAAAGAAAAGCTGCTATCTCCTTGTCACGGTGCTCTGAATATCGATACACAAACTGCAGGGGGTCCGGTTTTATTACGTCACGCCGGTTGTAAGCGTTATAAAGCTCTTCGAGTTTGTCTTTTAGCTTCCCTGCACTCATTCGGTGTAAGATGTTAAAAGAGATTTCCAACTGTTTATATGCCCGTCTTCATCGGCCTGGTCTTTTTCAATGACCTTTCTTGTATCATCGTCCCAGTCAATCGCCTCCAAAAACTCGGCATAATGTCCTACCGCCTTTGTCTCCACCCAAATGCCGGTTTTCAGCTTCGCTTTTCTACCAAGCAAACGCGAGCCGAAACCAAACACAAAACCCACAATCCAGTAGGCCCATCTGAAAATGCTCGGCCTGAACCCGTATTCATAAAGCTTAACCTGGAAATCCTGGTAATGGGTCATCTCGTTACACATGGCGGCAATAAGCTGACGATTCAGTTCGCTATGTTCCTGGGTAACTTGATATCTGTAAATCGTCATCGCCATCAGCTCAAGAGTATTCAGCGCACGCAAGCCTTTCTTAATAGCTTTACGTCTCGATAAATCAATCCCCTGACCTCTCAGTTTAAAATCCTCATTACAAACTTGAGGACGTATAATTGTGATATCATAACCGTGCTTTGACTCTATTTGTTCATTCATGGTTATGCTTCCTCGATGATTTTAAGAATGTCAGAATTACACTATCTGACGCCACCTGCGGCCGTCGGATTCTATTAAAGCATCAGCCTGAGGAAAACTCTCGCACCCCGAAGGGTATCTCACCGGCTTACTGCTATCTTTCTGCCATGCCTCTAAAACAGGGGTTAAAAGACTCCAGGAAACCTCAATATCATCTTCTCGAGTAAAAAGGCTTTGGTCGCCTAACATGCAATCGAGAAGTAATCGTTGATACGCTTCAGGCACTTTGGCTCCAAAAACATCCTGATAATTAAAACTCATATTTAATGTTCCTATACATGCCTTGGACCCCGGCCTTTTGGCTTGAAAACTAAGAGCGATTCCTTCCTCCGGCTGGATTTTCATCGTCAATACATTAGCCGGTAATTCATCGACGCCAAAAGAAGCAAACATGGAGTGCGGAACTTTCTTAAACGTAATGATAATTTCGGTCTTTTTTGCAACCAGCCTTTTGCCGGTGCGTAGATAAAAAGGAACACCCTTCCAGCGCCAGTTCCCGACAAAAATTTTTGCGGCAAGATACGTTTCCGTCGTGGATTCGGAATCTACTCCCTCTTCTTCAGTGTAACCCGGAACCTGCTTGCCGTTAATGACCCCCGGTCCATACTGACCCCGCACAATGTGTTGTTCCAATGTATTAATATCAAACGGCTCTATCGACCTCAACAACTTTACCTTCTCATTCCGGATAGGGTCAGCACCAAAAGAAGTCGGCGGCTCCATAGCTACAAGCGCAAGCATACCGAACATGTGGTTCTGAAACATATCGCGCAATGCTCCTGATTTGTCGTAATAACCTGCCCGATGCTCTACGCCCACCGACTCATAAGCGGTAATTTGTATGTGGTCAATGAAATTACGATTCCACACAGGTTCGAAAATAGCATTCGCAAAACGGAACATAAGTATATTCTGAACCGTCTCCTTGCCGAGATAATGGTCTATCCTGTAGGTTTGAGACTCATCGAAACATTGATGGATCTTCTGATTAAGCTCAAGCGATGTCTGTAAATCTCTTCCAAAAGGCTTTTCTACTACAAGCCTCGGAAGCGGCCTGGCATTTGATTCGATTTCACAAGACAAGTTGGCCTTTCCCAGAAAATCTATAACCACTTCATACAAAACCGGTGGGACCGCAAGATAAAAGATACGGCATGGATGAGCATGATAGCGAGTGTCCAACTCTTCAAGTTTTTTTTGTATTTCTTCATAGAAAGATAGGTCTTTATAATCGCCGCTAATATAATAGCATTTATCCAACAACTCTTCGATTTGATCATCATAAGCACCATCATTATCGCGAATGATAGCTTCTTTTGCTCTTTCTCGAAACTGCTCATTAGTAAGAACCGTCCTTGACGCACCCAGAAGATAAAACTTCTCATGAAGCAAATCTCGTTGATATAACTGAAAAATACTGGGAATGAGCTTGCGCTGGACGAGATCTCCTGAAGCGCCAAAAACCACAAGCGCTGTCGGCGGGGCTGCGGTTTCAGCACAGACAATTTCAGAACTGACTTGTAATGGTTTTATATCCTGCATTCGAATGTAATTTCAAATTTATCTTTTTATTAACATACAATTATAACTTTGGTAAAGAGCGCCAGTCAGTATGGAAATTTCCCTCCGCATCGATTCTCTGATAAGTATGAGCACCAAAGTAATCTCTTTGGGCCTGAATCATATTAGCCGGTAAACGCCGGGTACGATAGCTGTCAAAATAATTCAGTGCTGAAGAAAACGCCGGAACCGGAATTCCCAAATTGGCAGCTTCGATAACCACTTTCCTCCAATTCTGCTGACTTTGCTCCAAAATTTCTTTGAAATTCGAATCCAGCATCAAATTCCTAAGGTGAGGATTACTCTCGTAAGCCTCTTTTATGCTGTCAAGAAACTGGGCACGAATAATGCATCCGCCCCGCCAAATCACGGCGATTTCTCCAAGATTTAATCTCCAGTTATATTCTCTGGCCGCTGCTGACATCAGGGCAAAACCCTGAGCATAGGTGCAAATCTTTGAAGCATACAAGGCATCTTCCAGTGCATCCAAAAACGCATCCTTATCACCTTCAAATTTATCCACCGGTCCCTTTAGCCGTTTGGCCGCCGCTTTTCGTTCCGCCTGTAAGGCCGACATAGAGCGAGCAAACACCGCCTCTACCAGAGTAGGCACCACTGAACCTATTTCCAACGCGGTTTTCCCCGCCCAAGCTCCGGTTCCCTTTTGGCCGGCTTTATCAAGAATCACTTCCACTAACGGATGGCCTGTTTTAGGGTCTTTTCGGCGAAGAATGTCACTGGTAATTTCAATCAGGAAGGAATTCAGTTTCCCCTGGTTCCATCGAGCAAAGACTTCATGCATACGGCTGGAGTTAAAACCAAGAGCGTTTTTCATTAGATAATAGGCTTCACCTATCAACTGCATATCGCCATACTCAATGGCATTGTGAACCGTTTTAACGAAATGACCGGCTCCGTTATCACCGATGTATACACAGCACGGCACACCGTTTACGTTGGCTGCGATTTCCTCTAAAAGTGAATCAACCAAATCGTAAGCGGCCCTGCTTCCTCCCGGCATTAAGGAGGGCCCTTTCAACGCTCCTTCTTCACCGCCGGATATACCTGTCCCAAGAAAATGTATACCTTTTTCCTCTAATGATTTTGACCTTCGGATGGTATCATGAAAATAACTGTTCCCGCCGTCAATAATTAAATCACCTTTTCCAAGTAAAGGAACCAACTGTTCAATGACCTTGTCAACGGGTTCACCGGCTTTGACCATAATGATAATCTTCTTTGGACTGGCAAGTGAATCGGCAAATTCTTCAACGCTGTGGGTGGGAATAATCTTTTTGCCCTTGGCTTTATCAGCAGCAAAATCATCAACTTTCTTTAGAGTCCGGTTAAACACAGCAACTGTTTTGTTGTGGCCCTCCATATTCAGTACGAGATTCTCCCCCATAACCGCCAAACCCCACAGGCCGATATCAGCGGGTAAATTCGATTCCGGACACATCTTTATCTGTTCCTTATAGAAGACTTAATAGTGGTGGTAGGAGCCAAAAAAAATAATCTCTTTTTATGTAAGAAAGATATTATTAAAATCCATAATTTATTCTTACAAGGCCTCAAATTCGTCTTTTCCTACTCCGCAATCGGGACATACCCAATCATCAGGCAAGTCCTCGAATGCAGTACCTGCCTCAACTCCACTGTCAGGGTCACCAACTTGAGGGTCATAAACATAGCCGCACATCAGGCACTTGTACTTCTTCATTCTTTCGTCTCCTTTTTTTTAGTCTGACTCATTGTTTATAAACATGTTCATTCGTTGCTTAAGTTATTAAGGTATTCAAGCAGAGTTCGAATATGGCTCAGTTCCTCCTTAATAACCGCCTCAACTTTCTCTTTTCCTGCCCTGGCGGATACATATTCTTTCAGGCCGTAATAAAAGACAACCGACTCCTTTTCCGCATTCAGGGCGATTTCATAAACCTCTCGTGTTGTCTCTTGGCCCGTCAGTTTCTGGGTCGGGCTGATTTTCCCCTCTATGCCGTGACTGTCCGCCATGGCCTGTAAATACAGGGCACCTTCATTGTTAGGATCATAAACCGTCTCGGCCTTTTCCTTGTCGGTAAGAAACTTCCTCATTTCCTCAAAGGTTCTCACATGACCGTCCTCCATCGCGGCCATATCAAGAAGCATCTTTTTCGTGCCCTCTTCTGATGCTTTCTCAGAAGCTTCTCTATAAAATTCTGAGGCGTTTTGTTCGATTTCAATTGCCATTTCAAATATTTCATCTGCATTAAACGTAACGGGCATTATTCACCTCCTTCCTGGGACGGCGGTGTATAGACACGCTGTCCCAGTTCTTTGTCTAACATATACAAACCCTGCGAGCTGTCCTTTATCATTCTCAAACGTCCCAGGATTTTACCGGCATTATCTTCTTCCTCGACCTGTTCAGTGACAAACCACTGCAAAAATATCTCGGCGGCATTATCTCTCTCTTCTCGTGCAAGAAAGACCAGCTCATTAATCAATGCTGTCACCTTTTGTTCATGTTTCAGTGTCGCTTCGAAAACAGCCAGGGGAGAGTCCCATTCCGTTGGAGGTCCTTCAATCGGCTTTAAAGTCACCCGGCCGCCGCGTTCGACAATATGATGAAACAACTTCATCGCATGGGACAGTTCTTCCTGGAATTGAATACTCATCCAGTTTGCAAAACCTGATAGATCCATGGATTCAAAGTAAGCCGCCATGGATAAATACAAATAGGCCGAATAGATCTCAGCGTTGATCTGCTCGTTAATAGCATTTTCCACTTTCTTCGGTATCATTTCTTATCCTTTCCAAAGTGCGTGTACGTTACAATGTTCTCTCGCAGAAACCTCATTAGCTTCCACCTTAAACATCGCTTCCGGTTCATCGCCGGGTTTCAGGAACTGCCGGTAGGCCTTGCCGTCCGCATGAAGCTCAATCCACTGGATATAATGCTCCTCGAGCATCGGATGCGGCACGGAACCGACCTTGACCTTATAGCCGCCGTCGACCTTTTCAATAACGGGCACGTGTTTTTCCGTGGAAGCATCTGCCGTCTGCTCCTCGAGAAGCTTCATCGGTGCGCCGCAGCAGCTTAGCTCGCCCTTTCCGCCGACAAGAACTTCGACAATATTACCGCACATATCACATTTGTATATTTGATATTTTTGAGCCATAAAAAACTCCTTTCAATTGCATATTTCAGTTTACAATTCCTAATTCTTTATGTCGGGCTAAAATCTTGTCCGCCAGTTCATCAAGCTTTTTATAATCCTCATCACTCGGATGGCCCTTTGCCACCACCGGTTCAAGAATTTCAGCTTTCATATTTTGCATCATACCTGTTAACTCTTCTGTCATTTTTCCGGCCCAGCTATACGAACCTATGATTGAAGCATACTTTATTTTAGGTCTTAAAGCATTGGCAAAAAACACAGCATAAGCCGCTGCAGGATGGGCTCCGACAAGGACCGTAGGTGAACCTATAACAAGGGTAGCAGCATCGACCAGAGCTATCGCCAGTTTACCTACATCAATGGTTCCCAGCTCGAACTGCCTGACATGAACCCCTCTGTCAATCAGGGCCTCAACAAAGTGGGAAACCATACGAGCGGTACTGCCATGCATCGAAACATAAGACAATACAACCTCATTTTTAACAGTCTCCTCGGCAATCCATTCTTTATAGGCATTCATAATAAATTCAGGACCTTTGTATATCGGCCCGTGACTGGGAGCCAAAATATCAATTTCAATCTCTTCAAGCTTCTTAAGATTCGAAACAATCGGTTTTCTGAAGGGCATCATTATCTCAGCATAATATCGTTTGGCGGGTTCGTAAACTTCTGCTGTATCTTCAACAAACAATTTACTGGTCGCCAAATGAGCACCGAAGAAATCACACGAGAAATATATTTTGTCTTCCTTCAGATAAGTCCCCATGGTTTCAGGCCAGTGCACCCACGGCGTATAATAAAACTGCAGCGTTTTATCACCCAACGAAAGTTCCTCTTTATCTTCAACCGTTATGAATTGCTTTTCTTCGACCTCGAGTAATTCAAGCAGCATATCCTTACATTTAGGATTTGTTACAACCTTTGCCTCTGGATATAAAGTCAAAATGTCGGGGATACTGCCGGAATGGTCCTGCTCGGCATGATGAGAAATAACATAATCAATGGTTTCAACGCCGGTCTTGGCAAGATTATCAATCAAAAAACTGGTCTTGGCCGGGTCGACCGTATCTAAAAGGGCTGTTTTTTCGCTGCCTTTAATCAGATAAGAGTTATAGCTTGTCCCGTCCGGCAGCGGTATCAGCCGGTCAAACAATCGCGCATCAAAATCAATCGCACCGACTTCATAAACGTCAGGTGTTATTTTTCTCATAGAGATATCCTATCGCGCATTAAAGTTTAAAAACATAACGGCTAATCCAAAACATCTTTGAAATCAAACTAATCCTTTCACAACGTTAAGCGCAGCCTCATAATCAGGCTCGTTCGTCAATTCACCGACCATCTCTATATAACGAATTATCCCCTCTCTGTCGACAACAAAAACAGCCCTTGAAAGCAAACGCAATTCCTTGATCAGCACGCCATAGGCCCGCCCGAACGAAGCCTCCTTATGGTCTGAAAGCGTATGCACATTCTCAACATTCGCGGCTCCGCACCAGCGCTTCTGGGCAAACGGCAGGTCCATCGACACCGCCAAAACCACAACATCGTCACCCGGTTGCGTGGCCTTTTCATTGAACGTTCTGGTCATCGTATCACAGACCGAAGTATCCAGGGACGGCACGGTCGTAATCACACACACCTTGCCTTTGAACTCGGACAAGCTCACGGGCGATAAATCATTCGCGGTCACTTCGAAATCGGGCGCAGCCTCACCGACTTTAAGTTCTGGACCGAGCAGCGTCAACGGATTGCCCTTCATGGTAATAATTCCTTCTCGTTCGTTCATCGTTAACTCCTTGTGTTCATAATTTTTTTTTGACCATCGTGCGCATGCCCGTGACCGCCGTCGTGAGAATGCCCGAAATAAGCTTCATGAAATTCAGCGAGCAGAGACCGCAGCTTCTCCACATGCCCAAGCTCTGTCGTCTGCTTCGCCTGCATGGCGCGAACTATCATTTGGTGGAGCAGGGTCAGTTGTTTAATATATTTCTCATATGCCTCGCCCTCCATCTTCTCCGGCACCTTAACTCGCTGGGCCATGAAATAATACGTCACGATATCACTGAGTTCGTCGGCGTGAATGTCCTTGTTTTGCACCCACCGCACCATCTGATTCATGTCCGGGTTGTCCTGCTTCGACAGGTCATTAATCGTATTCATGGATTTCTCAATCGTCAGGATGTGCTCGGAAATCATATCGAAGCGTGCCTGGTCATCATAAATGCCGCACGGTATCTGGCAATGCGAATATGCAATGGTTCCGAACGCCAAAGCCGCTGATACTGCACCAAGAACAATTAATCTTTTTAAGTATCGCCGTTTCATTTTGTTTCTCCGCAAACCACAAATGTTTTCTAAAAAATTTTCAATTACGAAAAACCTGATTAATAATTCCTCGCCTCCAATTCGAAGTGACTTTGTGGATGAGCGCATGCAGGACACAAATTCGGTGCCTCCGGCCCTTCGTGGACATAGCCGCAGTTTCGGCACACCCAGCGTTGCGATGAATCCCGTTTAAAGACCTTGCCCTGCTGGATATTTTCATCCAGGGCAAGGTATCGGTCTCTGTGTCGCGCTTCCGCCACCGCAATGTTCCTGAAGACCTTTGCGATTTCATCAAAGCCTTCTTCATCAGCTACCTTGGCAAAACCCGGATACATCTCGGTCGTTTCGTAGTTTTCACCGGCGGCCGCGGCCTTGAGATTGTCGCTGGTCGAGCCGATTACCCCGGCCGGGAAAGATGCCTGCACTTGCGTCTCGCCGCCCTCCAGGAATTTGAACAACCGTTTGGCATGCTCTTTTTCCTGGTTCGCGGTCTCTTCAAATATAGCTGATATCTGCACCATCCCCTCTTTTTTTGCCTGCGAAGCGGCGTAGGTGTACCGATTCCGCGCTTGAGATTCGCCCGCAAATGCCGTCAGCAGGTTCTTCTCAGTCTGACTTCCTTTTAGTTCCATTTCTGTTTTTCCTTTCAATAAGCTCTCTAAATAATACTAATGGTTATCATTACTGATACAATCACTGCATAGTCCTTCGAAATAGATTGTTTTTCTCAAAACCTTGCATTGTTTCGCAAGTTCCTCCGGCACCTCGATATTTTGAACAGACTCGCGATGGAAATCAATGATTTTCCGGCATTTTAAACATTTAAAATGCAAATGGTCCTCCAGTTCGGCATCGAACCGCTTCGGCTCGCCGGAGCCCTCCACAACAAAAGCGGCTCCGATGTCCGCAAAGGTCAATAGCGTCCGATTGACCGTATCCAGCGAAATATGCGGCAAATCGTCCTTTATTCTCTTGTGTAAAATATCCGCCGAGGGATGGTCTTTTGCCTTAACAAGCTCACGGTAGATAGCGACCCTCTGCGGCGTTACCTTCAGACCCTTTTCCCTGCATATTTCGATTAAATGCTCTGTTTTTCCCTGAATTTCAGCGTCTGATACATCATGATTATTGTTCATATTTAGTCCTATATAGGATTTACTCCTGTTTGTCAACGATGTTTTCCCCTTTTTTCAAAATTTTTTTTAGATTTATCATGTACGCCTCAGTCGGGGAAGTTGAGGCAGGCGAATTCGCCGTGGTATTTTTTCGCCGCGCGGTCGTAGGCCTTGGCGGCCTCGATTTCGTCCGTAAAAAAGCCGAGATGTCTTCTCTTGTTCCGAAATCCTATTCGAGCCTGCCATTTGCGTCTGCGCTTGTGCCAGTTTACCCCTTTAAATTCGGAGGAATAGGCCCCCGACCGCTTTTTTCTGTTATAGGCATTCTGTGAATGCGTCGCGGCCCGCAGATTCGCCCGTCGGTTGTCCATCCCATCGTGATTGATATGGTCAATAACCATCCCTTCCGGCGCTTCGAGGAGCATCTGGTGCAAGTATTTGCGCTTTGTTTTTCCTGTTTTAATGTTTCTGGCAAATGTGTGCGCATGGAAACTTTTCAATCCTCTTCTTGTATACCATTCATACTTTCGCAGCCGTTTGTAATACGCCGGGTCGACCCTGGCGTATCTCGGCTGCGACATAGGCAGCCGGCGAAAGGCATAGCCGTAACGCAGCCGCCGGTATAACAGCACCGGCCTGATAAGTACACTCTCGAACCAGTCTTTGATGCGAACCGCTCTCTTGATTTGTCCTCTCCTCTCTCAAAAAAACCAACTGCGGCGTTCACAAAGTATTCATTAATCATTCCGTAATCGAACCTTTTTTGTCCTGGAACTTCTGTTCCCTAAAACGCGGACGGCTTGTCCTGTATCCTTGGGCGAATCTTTCCCTTTTTTACTTTTAACTTTTAACTTTTTAATGAGCCTCTCTATAATTAGCGTGAACTTGCGCATTTGGTCGAAAATCGGCCGATTTTTCGCCCGCTCAAAATCCATAACTCCTTACGGGAAAGGGAGTAAAAATTTTTTTGAAATTTTGGATTTTTGCTCGTAGACCCTTGCGCATTTGGTCGAAAAATAAGGACTTATGAACGCTCCATCTCCCAAAAAGTGTCATTCCCGACCCCGATCGGGAATCCAGAAAGAATGGTGGTCATTGCGAGGAGCGAAGCGACGCGGCAATCTTCCTTAGTTTAAATATGTCTTTTTTCATTTTACCCTTTTAATTTTTCACTCGCTTAAGCGCGTCATCCCGACCGAGCACCAGCGAGCGAAGCGCAGCAATCTTCCATATTTTAGCTTTAATCTTTTTAATGAAATTAATATAAAATAAGCTGTCATTGCGAGGAGGTCGTAAGACCGACGTGGCAATCTTCGATATCTTAAAATAAAAATGAAACAATACTGGACTTACATGATGACGAATAAGAACCATACCGTGATTTACACTGGAGTTACTGATAATCTGCAAAACAGGATTCACCAGCACAAGGAGAAGATAAAGAAATCTTTCACGAGTCGTTACTCTGTGAACAAACTGGTCTTTTATGAATCCTTCGATAAAATATTCGACGCAATTGCTGCAGAAAAAAGAATCAAAGCAGGCACGCGAGCAAAAAAGATAGAACTTATTGAAGCAATGAATCCATTCTGGCAGGACTTTTCTGACAACTTGAAATAAAAACGTCCATCTTTGCAAATCCAGCGAAGCAATAAAGAATGCTTGTCATTGCGAGTGCAGCGCGGCAATATAAAACAGCATGTCATTGCGAGCTAACGAAGTAATCCCCGAGAAGCCGCTTACATGGGGTGCAACAAGGGACTAGCGCGGCAATATAAAACAGCCCGTCATTGCGAGCGCAGCGCGGCAATCTTCCTTACTTTCTCTCCCTGTGTCATTCCCGACCCCCCATGTCATTCCCGACCCCGATCGGGAATCCAAAAAGAATGGTGGTCATTGCGAGGAGGTCGTAAGACCGACGCGGCAATCTTCGATATTTTTACTGCTTGTCATTTGCTGCTTGTGATTTGGTCATTTTTTCATCGAAATCCGGCCTTTTTCGATGAAAATTCCCTTGACATACCAATACGGCTGTATTTACAGTATAACCACGTGAAGAAGGTGTGGGCCTGGCAAGAAGGTAGAATAAAGAGGTGCAGCGTAGACAACCCGGCGTCTGACAACGTCTGACCGCTTAATGCTTCGTTTTCAGTGAAAATGAAAATAATACCGAGGATTCGTGGTGTTGTGCATATATTGTTTGCTAAACTGTTAAATTGGCAGGATATATTCTAAATGTCGCCGATTTGGCAGAAATTTAATACCACGAAATGAAGTATAAAAAGAATACATTTTTACAAGATATTGTATAACAAGCACTTATGGAATTACGGATAGAAATAACCCAGATTGGCACGGGATTTGCATATTATTAAGAAATAAAAGTTTTCTCCGGGTGGTGCAAGTGGCTGACACAGCAGTTTGTCAAACTGCCGCTCGAAAGAGCATGCGGGTTCGAATCCCGCCCCGAATATAACCTTAGCCCATATTTAGGTTAAGTTTGATATAAATTGAAAATAAGCCGACAGAATTGGTTGTCGGCGTTGCCTAATCAGGTTTAACAAGCCTTATTATTAGACACACCGTTTTCCAATTCTCAAGGAATACTAAGCTAAACAAATTACTTTTTGAAAGGTTTAAGTATGTCGCAAAGTAAACATGACAAGGTAGCAAACAGGATAGCTAAACAAGAAGGTACAAGTTACAACAAGGGACCAGGTGCTGATATACAAAGCAACCGAAGGGCAATCGAAGTAGAAAAACCTAACACCATTGGAGATGCAGGAAGGCAGCTAAAAGGATACAAAAAACCAGTATATGTAACTGTTACTGATCCTAAAGCTATACCAAAGGCTGTTAAACATTATAAGAATACCACAATAGGAGTAATGACACCAAGTGGTAAGATTGTAAAAAGATCGACGAGAAAAAAATAGTATAACTATAAGCCGATGAGATTTTGTCGGCGATGCCATAAGGGCTGTCACAGCAGCATATAAGCTTTTGACAATATTCATCGGTTTTCCGCCTGATTTGTTCAAGTTGATTAATGGGATCCCAACATGTATTAATGATACAGATCCGAGATTTCTGGAATTCTACAAACCTTATATGCGAGACGAATAGTTATATTGGATGAATATTGAAGAAGCAATGGGAACTTCTTATACAGTAAAAGCAGGTTTGCCTTATCCGTTTTATATAGATTGAATAATTATTGTTGGATTTTCTATAAGGATGAAAGACATATCAAAACAACCACCGACTTGCTGTCCCTGTGGCAGTGGTAGGCAATTCGAGGCATGCTGCCAATCGTATGTTTCTGTGCTGAACAGGCAGCCGTTCCAGCAGGAGACCATTTTGATGTCTTGGATAGACCGGTTCTCTCCGCCCATACAGGACTCGTTCAGAAAGAAGACGCAAACACTTCTCTTTCGGATATCATTATATACCGATGTCATCTTCGATTTCCTCTGTCCTGTTGGCTTTCGGGCCGTAGCTAATCCAGAACAGCAACGACAACTGGATGAGGCTGTCAGGGCGATCAAACATAATGTGATGCTTTCTCTATTCGGATCGCTGATATGTCTTGCCCAAGGCTTGTTCATCCAAAGTGGTTCCCTTGTCCGATGTTGTATTGAAGATTCACTCGTCTTGCTCGACTTTTTCACAGATGAAACCCAACTTAATCGGTTCTTATCCGGTACGTATTCATCGAGCAAGGTGCTGACCAGAGTTAAAAAGCGTATTCCCGACAATCTCACACGGTGGTATGGTCACTTCTCGGCCAACTTTGCTCACTTCGGCCCATTTCATTCTGCGCCTTACTTCCCACGTGCATGCTTCCCGGACAACTACGTGGTAGGTTCGGGCTTGGAGAACCTTCTACTCGCCACATATATGTTTCATGTTGTGCTTGAACTCGCGCATTTTAATCAGTTGCCCGATACGTTCTTTTGGGTACAAAGAAAGGATGGTTCGGTGGCTTTCTCTGAGGACAACCGAATCACCAAGTACGTTAATAAGCTTCAACAAGAAATCATCTCGGTGTTCCCACCTGGCGAAAGAAAGGATGGCTACATCTATGGAGCAAAGGAATATCGTACCAAGTGATTCAAGCGACCGTAAGTCCCAATTCAAGATTGCCAGGAGGAATTAAAGGTATCCGGCCATATTTAAAAAAACCTCTCACAACCCCTTATCCGCGTAGCGTCCTCGAATATAGTAATCGAGGATCCACATCATTTTTTCCTCACCAATATTAAATTCCATTGTTTTTAATAACAATAGTGCTTATTATTATAGATAAGGAGATACGTATACAAGGAATAGCCAAGATGGGTACCTTTAATATCATTTATATCTATATAACACTAGTAATTATTATTGTAGTCCTTCTCTATCTTAGAATTAAGAGACATGTCCCGAAAATGAAACACGGAGAAATTCTTACTGTTGACGAGATGAAAAAAAAATACAAAATCTCTTCTGATAATTACAAACCGCCAAAAATCAATCCGGAGAAAGTACCCGAGAATTTACGTGATTTAATTCCGTTTGCTGCCAAATGGGGAATTATGGACGATATAATCAGAGTAGATTTTGAAGAAAAAGCCTCGTCCGAGGAAAAACAGGAATTTAAGAAAGCGCTTACCGATCGTACCGATGAAGTTCAACACTGGCTCGATTCCTTTGGTTCCGATTTGATGCCGGATGAAGCCGCTCATTTCTTATTTATGCTGGAAGGGCTTGACGAGATGAAACTTTGGCCTGACTTACCTCAGGAATAATAGGGGAATAATAGGGGACGTTTATCAATTTTGAGGGAAATTAAAGGTGTCCTGCCTGCCCCGCACTTTTTCCGGTTAGTGCGGCAGTACATGTTTCCCAACCCTGCAGACAGTTTAAAAATTTCAAATCATAATCCATAAACAATAAATTTTAAGTTTCAAATATTCTGTCATCTGACGTCTGACTTCTGACCTCTACCCTCTACCCTCTACCTTGTACTCTCTAAGCCCCCCTACTCCGCAATTTTGATATCTTCAGGGCTAATCGTAAGCTGTTTTTTAAAGCCCTTGCCGGATGTAAATTCAAAGCTTTTCTGTTTGGCTTTCAGAATCACTTTGCTCTCGTCCGCAATCAATTCAACCCCCTGCTGGGAATTCCTCTCGCATAAGACATTCGCAAACAAGAAGGCTTTCTCTATACCATCGCCGGTTTTATAATTCGCCACTTCATCCGGCTGCGCCAGTCTCTTGCCGTCGTAGATCGAATCATTCGGCAACTCTTTAAGCTCAGCATAGATTTCATCAACGGATTTTTTAGAATATTCCTCAACGGAAACCGGATTCCGCTGCACGGCCGCCGTCACAAACGGCAGCCAGTCGCAGGTCTCCATATCCCTGTAGGCATAAAACGCCAGGTCAGCGGTGACATTATCCTCGCGTATGCTTTGCAAATAATCGATAAATTCCTCCCTGCCCCACTCAGGATTCACTTGAATCGGCTGTGACGGTTGATAATGCTTATCCAGCGAGGGCATGTTCGCTTCGATATGCAGAAAATCCGCAAGCTCCTTGACAAACTTCTGTGGCTCAGGAACAACCGGCGACAAGAACTCTGCTAAAGCGTTTCTGTCTTTCGGATTTACTAAATCCGGTTTTCGTTCATCGATAAACTCGTCCAGCTTGTCACAGCGTATCCTCCCCGGTAGCTCGTAGGATACGAAATCCTCCTCCGAGACCTCATAAAGCAGCTTATCATGCGTCTCATCGGCGATTCTATAGTTACTGGCATGCTCGTAGGCAAAAAGCGTCTCCGCCTTTAAGAACTGGGGCTTGCCGTGACAATCCCGGCACAACTGGAAATATTTCTGATAGTCACGATTTCCGCGGAGAAAATTGGCAAAGCTGTAAATCGATAAATCCGTTTTCAGATAGGACGCCAACTTACTGCGGAATGCGGAGTAAGCATTTTTATCGATTGTGGCGTCATCGTAAAAACAATGCACGTAACCTGTGGAATGGGCGACGACCGTCACCTGTTCGTTTCGTAGCGCCCGCTGGGCCTTGTTGGAAAGCTCCGTGCCGTTGAACCACATCGTCTTTGTCACCAGGCGTCTGTTGTTTGTAATCACGCCGTCCTTGATATCGACGTAATTCTGCGAATGCAGTGGAGTAAGAATCATATAGATATCTTCCAGCGGGATGCCGCAGACGATAAACGCCGCGGCCGCGTACAACGTTGAAAGGGAAACACACTCGCCCGCCCCCATGTCGTAGCCGTCTTTGAGGGCAAAGGCGTTCATGGCCTCGACGGTTTCGGTCTTCCAGTAGGGGATGATGTCCTTGTCGTAGTCATCCAGGCCGAAATGCCGGCGGATATCCACATCGAAGTAGTATTTGTCGCCTTCGTAGCCGAAAAGCGCGTTGCTTCTGGTGATATCCTGCGGCGAAATGAATTTTTCAAACCGTTTGAGCTCTCTGGCCTTGCCGGTCAGACCCCATGTTTCGAGGTCGAGGTTAAAATCGTATTCGTCCATTATGAACTGCTTCATCCGCATGAGCTTGCGGTAGGAATTTTTGCCTTCGAGCTTTTGGAAGGTGTCGTTTTCGCGCCACCGCCAGATAATCGGGCTCATGATATTGGCCAGGACCAGACTGTATATAAGTTCAGGAAAGACAAAGACTTCCATATCGGACAGCGTAACGGCGGAGGTGTATTTTTCGAGCAGGTCATTATTCATGAGTGTGTTTCTCCTGTTAGATTTCGCGGCATTTTCCGGACGAAATCCCTGATTTCGTCGCGTACAGCGCGAAAAACGGCTTTTATGTGCTCTTCGGAGCCGCTGACGCCATAAGGGTCGCGGATAGGTTTATGAAACACTTTGGCGGGCGGCGGAAAGGCGGGGCAGAAGTTTTTCGCAAAGTCGCTAAGCGTGACAACATAAGTTAAATCAATAGCTTGCAGCTCGTCGATGTGTTTGGAGGTGTGGTCGGACATATCGATTCCGACCTCGGCCATGGTCTGGATGGCGCGGGAGCTGACGCCTATGGGGCGAATACCGGCGGAGAAGGCTTGTAAAACGTTGTGTTTTAAGTGGTTAGTCCAGGCCTCGGCGATCTGGCTTCTGCAGGCATTGCCGGTGCAGATAAACAGGATGTTTGGCTTGTCAGGCATTCTTTATCTCCCTATCGCTTATAAGTCCATTTAATACAATTAGTTACGCCAGCAGAAGCCGGTGGTTCGATTGGTTTTCATAAGAAAATTATAGCCGTGACGGATGAAAAAGAAAGCTAAAATTTCGTGTTAAAGATCGTGTAAAAAGATGAACAGAAACATGTCTCCATTTGGCATCTTTAACTTATATTTTGTCTATGTTGATTTAGAGTGAATATTTTTTACAGGTCAATATTATGAAAAAGGCTTGGATTTACAAACGGAAGAATATAAAAGGCTGGTGGGTCGGCTCGTACCGAATGGGCAGGGGCGGATTTGAACCGCCGACACACGGATTTTCAGTCCGTCAACCCCGTTCTAAGTCGTTGCAAGACAAAGGCTTATATGCTGTTTTTGGCCCTAAAATGAGGTTTTCAAGTTGTTCGCAAGTAGATTAGAAGCTGTTAACGACCCAGTATCCACTGCTCACTGACGAACTTTTTGACGAACTATTTTTGGCGTTGAGTGACAAATATATTCAAAAAACGGCTATAAAGGATTTGACAGTATCTGTCGATATGGATAATATTACAACCAATGTTTACTAATTGGTTATATGTTTATCCAGAGAAAACTAATGTATACGAGTAAAGAAAAAATTGAAAAGGCTAAAAAAATCTTCAGAAAGCAAGGAGGAATCATGCGTACCTCCGAAGCCCTGAAGCATGGTATTCACCCAAGAACACTCTATTTTATGCGTGATCATAATTACCTTAATGTTCTGGCAAGAGGAACATACCGGCTGGCAGAACTTGAACCTGTGGATTATCAGGATATTGTAACTGTTGCATCCAAGGTGAAATCCGGAGTAATTTGCCTTATTTCTGCTCTTTCATACCATGAAATTACAACGCAGATACCGCACGAGGTTTATGTAGCCATAAGCCGTAAAATGTCTTATCCAAGGCTGGAGTATCCACCTGCACGTTTTTTTAAATTTTCTGAAAAATCATTCAAGGCTGGCGTCGATATTCACAAAATTAGTGGTATAGATGTGAAAATATATTCGCCGGAGAAAACTATTGTCGATTGCTTCAGATATCGAAATAAGATTGGGATGGATGTGGCACTCGAAGCCCTTAAGCTCTGGAGGAGGAAAAAGAACGCTGACATTGGCAAAGTAATGGAATATGCAAAAATCTGTCGAGTATATAATGTGATCAAACCCTATGTAGAGGCAACACTGTGAGCCAAAAGAATGTAAAAAATGTTGCAG
>Ga0180433_10000651_pt1 | contig 59017 bp, 93 predicted proteins | sample SS_ome_8_FD_132980 | JGI IMG/M metagenome (GOLD analysis project Ga0180433, IMG submission 132980) | Hypersaline lake sediment archaeal communities from the Salton Sea, California, USA - SS_1_D_1 metaG | ecosystem: Environmental > Aquatic > Non-marine Saline and Alkaline > Hypersaline >... | reverse complement strand
GATATGAAACCTCTATAGTAGATAGTAACTCGATTAATCTAGATTTATACAGATTTAAAGAGGGTACATCTGTGAATGTTACTGTTAGTATTTATGCAGTAGAGGAATAACAAAAAGGAGTACACGTAATTAATGATAAAAGTAACAAAAAGACCACCCTTTGAAGCACTAGTAGAAAACCATCCCCCTCAAACGGGAAATAACTCTGTTTCGTACACGATCAACCATAACCGTAACGGTAGAGTAAAATACATTTATGCATTTCATGGGGTTGATTTGTCTTCGGAGCGCACGGGTACTATGGACAGAGGAGATTATGGAGGAAATGCTTTTGGATATTTTTGGGGAGATTCTTCAGTAGCCGACCAGCTTAATCAATTACGAATTAACGTATACCGATTAGGGTCATCTACAGCGGATCTTAGGTTTTTTATAATAACAGAAGGGGACTAATTTAACGTAAGCCAAAAACGCTTAGGAGTATTTTTAAATTAAATGATTTTAATAAAACCTAAAATTTATAATATACCTTCTTTTTTTCATCCTGTGCAGGAAGGAACTAATTACGTAGATTATATAATAACGCATAATCTTAAATCTACAAGCTTGGTTCTTAGGATTGATAAAACCATAAATCCTGGAACCACAAAATCCACTTTAGACGGATTTGATTCTCTTCCTGGAGTTTATTTTGGATACGAATGTTTCTATGACAATGAAAATCAAGTTAGGCTGAGAATGTACCGTATAGGTGGTGATAAAGATATTAGTGGTAAATTAATTTCTATGAGTTAAAATAAAAAACACTTGACTTTTCAAACCAACCCTACTATAATAGCTTTTGCTATGAATATTTACTCATTTCATAAAAAATTCACTTCTAAAACGACGGCTATCATAGCCAAGGCTCGTCGTATATCTGATTTAGGCGGTAGACGCTTAGATACCACAGGAATAGATACGCTTTAAGTAACCAGCTTCTTTACAACCAGATATAATATTTAATTTTTTTTAACTCTTGGTTGTTTAGAGGCAGGATAGGTTTATCTATATTCTGTGTGAGGTGTGATTTAAATGAGTAGATCATATAGGAAGACTCCTATTATTGCTTGGTGTGGGTGCTATTCAGAAAAAGAGGATAAGAAAATTTGGCACCGTAGGTTTCGGAGAGTAAATAGAGTTAGAGTAAGTTGCGGGCTGGAACCCAAGCATGTTAGAGAACTTAGTGACCCGTGGTGTATGCACAAAGACGGTTCTAAAAATTGGTTTGGGCACTACAAATACGGTGTACATCGAACAGGGTGGTGCCATAGGCAGTACAGTGAAGAACAAGTAAAGGGGTGGTACAAAGAATACATGAGAAAATAAGCGGGCATGGCGTAATCAGAAACGTGCGAGCCTTCCAAGCTTGAGTCCTCGGAGCATAGCCGAGTGCCCGTTCCATAATTAAATACGAGTAGAAGTTAATTTTATAGGAGTATGATGTAGTGGTAACATTGCTGACTTTTAATCAGTCTACCTCAGTTCGATTCTGAGTGCTCCTACTATTTTTGGACCATTGGTGAACTGGCTATCACACTTGCCTGTCGAGCAAGAGTACCGAGATCGATACTCGGATGGTCCGCCATTTACCCCTATAGTGTAAGGGATGCATAAGTCTCTCCTAAAGACTTGGAGAATGTTCGACTCATTCTAGGGGTACCATGTGCCGCTGTGGTGTAATGTATAGCACGCAGGTCTTCTAAACCTGAAGGTGAGAGTTAGATTCTTTCCAGCGGTACCATATGCCGGTATAGTGTAATTGTATTAGCATCTTAGTCTTCGAAACTAAGGGTCTGGGTTAGAATCCTAGTACCGGTACCATATGCCCGTATAGTATAATGGTATTATTATCCCCTTGTAAGGGATGGATGTCGGTTCAATTCCAGGCTACGGGCTCCATTATTATGGCGGGTAGCTCACTGGTTAGAGCATCGTTCTTATAAAGCGAAGAAGGGAGTTCGATTCTCCTCCCGCCGACCACCATCCACCATTTATTGGATTAGCATAATCTATGGCCCAGTGGTGGAATAGGCAGACACGCCTGGCTTAAGACCAGGTGTCCCTAGGGACGTGGAGGTTCAAATCCTTCCTGGGCTACCAAATTATCCCATTGCTGTTAATTAGCTATAAATTCCATACTATATTTATAAATAATAAGCCTTTATAATAAAAACATATTGGTGGCAAAAATGATCCAATTAAAACAAAAAATTCTCTATTTTACCTTAACGCATAATCCTGTTACAGGTCATTCTAGCAATGAGTATACTATCACACACAACCAAGGTAAATATCCTTCTTTAGTAACTGCTACGTGGGGAAGCGCTGGGGCTGCTATTGGAAACACGCAAGTGGTTCAAACAGTCCAACAGGATGTGACTCCGACAGGAACCAGGGGGATGTATTCTTATGCTGTTAATGATACTCAGCAGTTGATTAGAATGTATAATATATCTTCTTATACTCAGGAAGTTAAAGTAAGATTGACATTTGATTAGATCAGCCCGTTTTCCACAAGAGCCTGATAAAGATTTTCTAATTCCTCATCCCAATCCAAATGTGGGTTTTTACAACTAGAACCCCCTATATGAGCAAACCTATAACACTGTTCTACTATTTTATTACGATCCGAACTAAGAAATACATCAGAACATAGAGCTTCTATAACTTGTAGTGCTTTAGTTTTTTTATCCACTATTAACCTTCATCATCACTTCCGGTAAACCAATCAAAAACATCTTCAATGGACTCTATTGATCTACCTAACTCTCTTTCTTCTCGGCATTTGTCACACAGCGTTATTAACCAGCCCTCAGTGTTACATTCTCCAGGTTCGCCACATTCTTCACAAATATGATATGACATATTTTCTGCCTCGCTAATGTAATCTTCCATTTCGTCTGTTTCTGCGCTGAGGTAGAATCTTAAGCCCCCAAATTTCTCCTTAACCTGAACAACATGATAATGCTCTTGTTGATCTTCAGGTAAAGAAGCAATGATCTCCTCTAACTTAGAAGAAAGATCATAAATTAATTCAAACCACCCATTTCCACATTCCATACCAAAAGCTTGTATACAATGAAACGGCTGGCCTTCATCTCTAGCAAACATGATTCTATACAGCAGAGGAAATTCTTCTTTAAGAAGGTTTTGTTTTTCTATGTCCATCTTAGTCCAATCCTTATAAAATTAATTAACTATACATTCACAATTATAGCAGAGTAGATTAGCTATTTCAAGAGTTTTGTTCTTGGTAAGCTTCCCACCTTTTGTAAATTTCTTTCCAAGTTTCCGCAGGCTTGTCTGCATACTCAAAAGAATACTTACCTAGATGCTTTACAAATTGATAGTACGTCCATGCCGCTGTAGAGTAAAATAACCAAGCCAATCCCTCATGTTCATTTACTTTTTCTTTACATTCTTTATAAAAAATAAGATCAGCCTCTTTCTTGTGTTCTTCTGTGCCCCCTCTCCAATAATAAAAATCATGCTTTTTACTTGGTTCTTTGAAGATTAAATCATGTGGATCTATAAAAAAATGAGAACTGCCTACTCCATTCCATATTAAATTAATTTGGTCTTCTGTCAGATCTTCATACTGTAATGGTTTGCCCATAATAAAACCTCTCCATGATCTTATTTGAATTACTATGAATATTATAGTCTTTTTGTTGCCTAAAGTATCATTTTTATGGTATACTTATTCTAAGGAGTATATAACATAGGAACTTACTATGGATAAAAAATACAAACTTTCTTATTTAGCTTCTCCATATTCTTTTGATGGGTGGTTTGGTAGGTGGATTAGAAAGAGTCGTTTCGACCTTGTCAGTGAGGCAGCAGTTCGTTTACTACAGCGTGGGGAATATGTTTTTTCTCCAATAGCTTATAACCACCCAATGGTTAAATTTAGACTACCTACTGATTGGGCCTTCTGGGAAGGATATGATACTGCTTTTATAGAAAGATGTGATTCTCTAATAGTTTTCCAACTAGACGGCTGGAAAGAATCTGTAGGAGTAGCCGCAGAGATAGAGATTGCAAAAGAGTTAAACATCCCAGTCGAATACTTACCTCCTGAGAAAATAGGAATTAAGCAGAAAAAATGGATCTCATTTTATCTTAATCTTCGTAGAAAAATAGGTCTTTTATAAGGCTTTATTTCTCTACTATCTACCTTTCTTTAATCTATTTCCATTGCTGAAAAACGAATTTTTGTGCTTTTTTTTATTAGACCATAGTAATCTATTTTTGATAAATTTTATACTATATTATTATTAGCTTATTAACATTACGAAAGATTGCTCATGTTAAAAATATGAGTATTGTAGAAATATTTTACAGGTTTGATAAATGATTACACTAAAAAGAAATTCTGGTGGTCTTAGTGGCTTAGTTACTAAAGCCTATGAAATTACTCCTTTCAACCACCCAGGACAAACAGGAAATGATTATGTACTTTACACAATTAATCATAATTTAGGTACTAAAAAATTGTTTTTCCGTTTAAAACAAAAACGAACCTCAGATGGTTTGGAATGGGATATTACTAATGTTATTGATATAGATTCATCTAGCGGAGGGGCTGGTGGTTTTACCTATCGTGGAATCTACATTCGTTTTTTGAATGACAATTCTATTTATTTAGAGTGTTTTAGATTGTCTGGTGGTGATGGAAACACTGAAGTTAGTGGAACTATTTTTGCTTTAGAGTAACATTAGATTTACTATCAAAGGCAGAAGATACATATAACTCTAGTAGTTTTTTTAATACTTTATCAGCATAGATTTCTGCATTTTTTCCCTTTCCGTTGTAGCACACCAAAGCTTCTCTCAGATGTTTTAAATCCACAGGCTGCTCTAAATTCCCCTTCAGGCAGCCTCTAAGGGCCGTCAGGCCGCATTTAACGTTTGTTTCTGGGTCGAGTAGTTCCGAATACGAAAAAAGACCACAAGCGTCCTTGTGATAGCCATATATGACTTGCATTAAACCCCAGCTACTGGATAGAGTTTTATGTTCCATTGAATTCATCCAAGGTTCTCTCTTGAACTGATTTAGTAGGTGTGGTTCATGTCTGATTCTATCAGTACGAAACTGTGTTGATTCTACCTTAATTATAGCTTCTGTAATAAGGGGTGGTATACCGCTATCCATGCTGGCTTCTGTTATAATCTGTTCTAATGTTTTCTGTTGGTCAGTATTTTGGATAAAAAGACGATGTTTAGTTACTACTATATAACAAAAAACTATTGTTATAAACAAACAACAACTTAAACAAAAATTATAGATTTGTTTCATACTGTGATGCTCCTACTTTTTAGCATATAAACTATCTTCATATTTGTCAAGATATTACACCAGAACACATATTCTACTTATCCCACTATACTGTACTTTTGATAAAAATCCTACTATATGTGTTATGCAACAACGTCACCAGATGTACAGCTTTACCAGCTTCGTACATTAGATAGAGTTGGGTCTTTTAATTATGGCCAGGACTGGTATCCTATAAATTCTACAACACAATCAAAAATAGCTGTGTTTAGAGTAGGTGGAAGTACTGCAACATTACAGTTTAGATGTTTTAAGTTTACCAGTACTACGAATCCTTCATCTTAAAAAAAATTACCTTATTTATAAATTTTTGGTAAGGAGATAAAAAAAAATATGGTACTATTAAAAAATATACAAGGCAGCTCAATTTCATCTATTAAAAGATTTACTGGTACTATCACTGGACATCCAGAACAAACAGGCGACAATATAGTAATCTATGTATTGAACCACAATTTGTGAGTTATTCCAAATCATATGGTGGTTAAGGAAGAGGACTACTATAATCTAATTCCCGACAAACATTACCCGCCCTGTATATCTCATACTAGAGGCTGGATTATGATGGCAAGCCCTACAACAACCCAACTAAGTATAGGTATTTATAGAAGTGGTACAAATTTCTCTATTGATATTTATGCTATAGACGTAGATGAATAAATAATAGGATCTTGACTTTCTCAACAACCTATACTATATTACATTTACTATGAGATTAGACATTTTTAATTACATTCAAATTACCTTCCAAATTCAGCCCTGCTAGGGCTGTAACTATTTTTCTATTCAAACATACATATATAATTATTTTTCCAGGTAAATAAAAGTTTTACCAGTTTTTTGGGGAGTGGTGAAATCGGTATCATACTAGGCTTTGAACCTAGAGTCGCGGGATCGTTACCTGCCTCCTCAGCCATATGCGAGGGAGACGCTACCAGGGTGGCTGCCGGTCTGATAAACCTGCGAGGAAGGTGCAACTCCTTCCCCTCGTACCAATTTTAGTATGAAACATGTAATACACTAAACATCTGTACAGATATTACTTCAGATTCTGATGGTTTTACCTTATCCCGAAGAAAAGAAATTACTGCGTTAGCCGCCTCTGTAACCTGGTCAATAAGAACTGGTGTAATAAAGGAACCCCAAATGTTGTCTGTTCCTAATACAGAAATTCCAAATACTGCCTCATCTCCTTCACAGTCTGGTAAATATAAGGATAAGATAAAATCATTTGCTAGCTTAACCTCCTCCCATTCTTCTGTAAACTCAATAGGTACTTCTAATTGAGTGTTGGAAATATACCATTTTTTCTTTACAATAGTCTTGGTATAGGGCTGCCCTGTGTTTTAATCATATTTAGTTACATTTTCTTGAACCTTGCGTTTCTCAGCTCGGACGCCTACTACTACATCAGAACTCCAATCAACTCCCATAATTATTTCCTCCTTTTTTTCCTAGTTAAACAAAACTCTTTCCAGTCTTCCAGAAAATCAGAACTGCTCCAATCTTTATCCCACCCCACCTGAGTTATTACATCTATCTTAAAAGCCTTACAAACTTTACCTTCGGGTAGTTCATCTATATTATTTCTATCACCTCCTTTTAAAAAAATATGTGGTTTTAATCTAACTAATGCCTGACAAACAGAAGAATCATCCTCTATCTCAAAAGGTATTACATAATCCACACCTCTAACACAAGAGACGATCTTACATCTAGTTTTTAAATCTTGAAAGGGTTTACCTTTTTTATTAGTTAAAAACCAGTCTCCGTTTACAATCACTACCAAAGTATCACAATAATTTTTTGATTCGATGATGCTGCTCATGTGACCAGGGTGGATAGGATCGTAACCTCCTGAAGTGCATCCTACGATCCCTAAATCATTTCTTTTTCGTATTGCATTGAATTGATCAAATGTAACTATTTTTGCGTAGCTGTTCATGTTTTCCTTTTACAAAAATAATCTCATATACCAAGAATTAAAATCATCTGTTCCTATTGCCTTTGGTGATGGACCTACCACAAGACTAAAAGCTCTGGAGGAAGTGCCAGTTTGTGGTAGTTTAATTATCTGTGTGACTGTTTCTTTTCTAGATTCCAAAGAACATCGTGCCAATTCCGTGTTAGCTAGCTGAAGAAGTTTTTCTATAGTAGATTCTATCATGTTTATTTATCCTCATCTTTTAAAACAAACCTGGGTTCTAATTTTGCAACCGTAGTAGCCAGTCCAGCCTTTGAAACAGAGTCTATCACTTGATTAAAATCTTTATAAACACCTTTAGATTCGTCCATCGGATAATTTCTACAATTAGTGATAATTCCAGATTCATCTATTTGTTTATTAATTTCAGATTGATTAAGTTCCCGATAAGCTTGCTTCCTTCCCATCTGCCTACCTGCACCGTGGTTAACACTATATAAAGAATTTTTCGCACCTTCGTTAGCAACCATTATAACGGAGCCATCTGTTACATTACCAGGTAACAAAATAGGATGGCCTGTTTCATAGAATGGTGTATTTTTAAGGGAGAAATGCTCAGCAGGATAAGCCCTAGTTGCCCCCTTTCTATGAATCCAGCATTTTTTACCATCAATAATTTCTTCACGAGCAATATTATGAGAGATAAAATAAACCAAGTCCCCTTTAACGCCTGGAAAAACTTCTTTAAAGGCTTCTAATATAAGGGTATTAATAAGCAAATGATTAACAGTAGCAAAGTTTGCTCCCATATACATACAATTTAAATAATCTTCTCCTTCCAGAGAATCTAAGGGAGCATACACCAGTTGTTTATCCCCTCCAGGGTAGGGAATATTCCATTTAGTAAAAAACTTCTCTAAAGAAGAAAATTGATCGCTTGCTAGCAGATGCCCAAAACCTCTAGATCCACAATGCGAAAGAACAGATACACACCCGTTTCGCAAACCAAATTTTTCAGCGATATTAACTTGTTCTGGGTTTATTCTAGTAATATCACAACTCAAAAAATGATTACCTCCACCATACGATCCTAATTGATCAAACTTCGATATTAATTTATCACGAAAGGCGTGCTCCAGCCTGTTTATAGTGTTTTCCATCTCCAACCAAGTATTACCATGAGAAGCGTCCTCACACCTACAAGGCCAATTAGAAGGAATCCCAAGCTCATTACAAAGAATCTCTTCGGCTCCAAATAAAACAGAATGCCAACCCAATTCTACTGTCATATGTCTTGATTTTGGAACACTGCGCTGCCCTTTACCAATACCTGTAGGAATTCGTTTTTCTATAGCATTTATTAATGACCTTCTTACTCGTTTATCTTGTATTTCTTCTTCTGGCAAATCAAGCTGTAGATGGCTCATAGAGCACTTAATATCATATCCGACTGGCCCAGGGTAGATATAATCAGAAGTCTTCACTACACAGCCCACAGGAGCCCCGTAACCTGAGTGCGCGTCAGGATTAACAACAACTTCTTCTACACCTGGAGCATTATTTGTATTTGCAGCTTGTTGTAAACAAGTTTCCTCAAACCCGTCTTTTATATATGCATTTCCAATAAACTTTATAGGTTTTCCAGATCCTGTATTTAAATAATGAAAATTAGAATTTTCTTTTGAAGTGATTAGTTGTTGTTTTAATGTAGCCATTACTTATTCTTTACACTAATGCGTTTTTATAAAATTCTATATCTATTTTTTTAGGTTCGTCAGTTCTTAATGAATCCAACCAGTGTCTCCCATCAATTAAAACCCATGTAGTGTTAGTTATTGTATCATCTTTTTTAAACGGGATATATACCAGAAGCGGGGTATGCGGATGATTATTTTCTAAACACTTAGGTGCGGTGCATCGGGTCCACGTTGCAGCGGTATCACATAGTTCATTCATTTCGTGGCCTGCGTGCCCACGAACATGTTCTGTAATAATCCCTATTCCTCCCTGTAATCCTCCTTTTAAATGTAAGTAGGTCTTCCACAAACCTAAATTTTTCACTATCTTATCATCTGATTTTCTCCAATTATTCTTTACCCATTTATGAATATATTCAGAAGCCCCTTTTAGAACATATTCACTATCCGCTACCCATTTAATTAAAATAGGAGCACTACTTAGTGCTTGCTCTGTGTCTCTTGAAATAAGGGCATTAATGGCCGATAAGCCTAACAAACCTGCTGTGATTTCAGCCTCGTTATTGGTTCCTTTTCCTAAATAAGCTACTATGTTGAATTGTTGTTGGGTTTTTATATTGTGAACAATACACGCGGCGGATATATCGGTCTTACCATTACCTCCACCATCGCTATATAATATGTAATCCATAATACATTAGGTTATGTCTGGTCTACAAATTTAAACCCTTCTGTAAACACATCCTCAGGTTCTAGGTACTGTATTGGAATTCCTAGACTTTTGGCTTTTTCAATTTCTGCGGTTACTCCAATAGATTCCTTCCAACCATCCATTTTTAGAACTAGGACCGCTGAACACCTTTCTAAAAAAGCAATATCATAAGGTTTCCAAAAATCCCAAGTGGTTGGTAAATCATGTCTTTCCATGGGGTGGTTGTACGTGATTGGAGAAAAAGCATATACTTGTTGTTTCAACAAGATTATAGTTGCATCATTTACTTCTTCATACCTTTTTTGTCTGATGGCAGGATCATCATGTGAATATGGAGAAGCTAAATAAAATAATTTATATTCATGTTTCATCTTTTTTATCCTCAATAAAAGAGCCACTAGAAAATCCTCCTTCTGGCGACCACACAATACCACTACCTAAACAACTATGACATAACTTATAGTACCTATTTGCAGCAGAAGTAAGACTTTTATCTTCCTGACACCATATCTTTCCACTTCCTTCACACACTGGGCACTTGTGAGGAACAGGGCTAGATAAAGGAGTATCGTAAGGTGTAAATGTTATGCCACCCTGACCCCCACAACAATTATATCCACCACAATGTGGACAGGGGGTTTTTCTAATAACCACTATTACTAAGCGACCTCTTTAAGAGCTACCCTAGCTACACGAAAACCATGTCTTCGGCGCCTAGCCCACTCTGTTTTAGGATCAGTAAAATTAGCCAACCACTTTGCTTTGTATCTCTCAAGAGCATACTTACGTGAAGAGCTAAGAGTTTCTGATACAACTTTATTTTTGTCAGTAATAACTACAAACATATTATGTACCATTGTTATATCTCCTGTACTAATATTATACAATTATTAACTAGTTTATCAGGTTTTTAAAAAATAGGCAAGTCTTTGTTTATCTAATTGAAATTATTAGGGTTTTTTACTTTTTTGTTCTTGGGTTTTTTACCTTAGGTGCTCGGTACTGTAGTTCTTTTTTGAACTTTTTTTTGAGACTATAACTACGAGCAATATACCCCACTATTAAGCCCACTACAAAATAAATCAAACAGGTTAGTGGTAAGTTCATAATTAAGAATGACACCCTATCAACACTTTACTTCCATCTTCCAATATATGTTCTTGAACATGACAACATCCAAAACTAGTACCTTCTTCAAAAAATGGAAACCACGCATCAACTAATCTTGGAGGTATCAAAACTACATAATCCTCATCACCCCCGTTTTCAGATAACTCTTTTAGTGATTGTGGGGCATGTTTCCAAAGCCATAATTTAACAAACGCTGTAGTTGTGTCCATATTATTTGTCTTTCTTAGTCTCTAATTTCATGCTTTGTTTTGGTTTTCGTTTTTGTATGGTTTTTGATTTTGACTTATTAGCTAGTTTTTTAGTAAAAAACTCTACACAGTTGTGCATTTTATGTGCAATAAAGAGAGCTATAAAATAGAATATTACTCCCCATAAAGCATAATCTAACTTATTTATACCACAAGCCATACCTACAGACGCCGCCAACCAAATCATTACAGCAGTAGTGATACCCTCAATCAAGTTTTTATCTTTATCTTTGAATATTACACCAGCTCCCACAAACCCAATACCACTAACTATTTGTGCGGCAACTCGTAGAGGATCCACTGGTCCAGAAGTAAAATGAACTACCTCCAAACCTAACATTGTAAATATACAACTTCCTAGGGATACCATAGAAAAGGTAGTAATTGAGGCTACTTTACCTCTGTAAGCTCTCTCCAACCCCAATAACATTCCTGCCAGGGCAGCACATCCAAATTGAATAACAAAATCAGGTATAGCAATTGCAAATTGTACATTAGTCATACGTTACATTATATGAAATAATAAAAGAAATGTCTACTAATTATCTATAGAAAATAAATTTAGATTACTGAATCTTTCTGGATGATATTGTGGAGGTTCGACACCCTTGATAAAATATTCTATAGCTTCTTCTGTATATTTTAAACAAGTTTGAACAATTTCTTGGTCTTCATAATCTATAGATTCTCGACCAAAAACACAATCTAATCTTGTAACATCTTTAGGTTTATTCGTATCAGCGGCGTGTTTGTCTAAGGAGGAGGCTTCTAGGACTCTTACGTGTTGAGCAAGCCCCATTAATCTGTGAATTGTTTTTGCAGGTATGTTCTGAAAATCTCCTGGTTTTAATATTTTTGTACAAACCAGGCCGTCAATGACTAGTAAGGCCCAAACCTCCCCGACCATAATAGTCCAACTTTCGTCTTTTTCTTCGTGATATTGCAGGCTTAAACAGCCAAATCTTCCAGCATTTGGTTTTAGCAACTTCATTGTGTATTTGTCTGTAACTTCGTTGCCCCAAAGTATGGCCTCCGAGCCCCAGACGTAATTCATCTCGCTTGCCATATCAGTAATATAGTCTTGATTTGTATCGGTTTTTAAGATAAAGTATATGGATGAGAAATAAAATAAAAATTGTAGCAATAAGCGACACGCACGGTCTCCACGATCGCATGACTCACCCTATGCCCAAGGGTGATGTTCTAATACACGCTGGAGATTTTTCAAATTCAGGGTCTATTGTAGACGTTAAAAAGTTCAATTTTTTCTTACAAAAAGTTGAACAGCTTTATCAACATGTGATAGTAATAGCAGGAAATCACGACTGGGCATTTCAGCGCTCTCCTCAACTGGCTGAGGACGTGCTCCTAGAAAACCTTACCCGTACTCACTATTTATTTGACAAGGAAATAGAATTAGAGGGGGTGAGATTTTATGGCAGTCCGTGGCAGCCTGAGTTTTGTAATTGGGCCTTTAATGTTCCAAGAGGCCAGGCTTTAGCTACCATTTGGAGTAAAATACCAGATGATACCGATGTATTAATCACACACGGACCACCTTATAATATATTAGATGAGGTTGCATTTACTGGAATAAAAGCAGGTTGTGAAGATCTAGCTGATAGAATCCTTCAAGTTAGACCAAAATTACATATATTCGGACATATACACGTGGATAGTAAGTGGCGAAGCCCTCAATTATCGCAGCTACAGGTTAACGGGTGTACAACTCACATCAATGCGTCTATTTGTAATGAGAGTTACGACCCTGTTAATAAACCAGTAGAGTTTGAATTAGAAAAATAATTTTATGGATATAATTTACGAAGCAAAATCTATTAGTAAAATAGATAATGGAAAAGGTTATTGGGATTTTGAAATAATTGGTATTTTTGAGGTTTCAAAAGGACAGTCGTCTATTACTGGAGAAGAAGTTACCTTTAATAAAAAGATTGGTGAATATAAAAGAAATTACAGTACTTTTTACAATACGTTTTGTCCGTTTAAAAGGGGTGATAGGTGGTATGCTTTGTATTCTAGGGAATATATGTATACTAGGATAATGTCTCTACCTGATTGTAAAGACCTAGGAGGCGAGGATGACAGCAATGTAGAGTACAAAAATCATTTTTGTCCTACAGATTATTACATTCCGATATTATGTGGGATGTCTTACGATCCAACTAACGATCCTCGTCCTATGTTACCCAATCATAATTATAAAAAATGGTGTAGGGGTGGAATCTACCCTGATGCTAAAAACGCTTCAGATCATTTCTCAGCTGAGGAGATATTGGAATATCAGAAAGAGTACGAAAAAGCCCACGAAGCCTACAATGAATGGTTAGAGCGTCATCCTATTGTAACTACCTATGCTGATTTTGGTTTTGTATCGGGGTGTGCTTGGGGAGATGACTCATCATGGAAAATACAATTTTTAGATTTGAGCGAAGCTCATAAAGGTATAATTAAAAGAGATTCTAGGTTTGGTTACATAGAAATGCCCGATGGAGTATATCGCCTACAGAATATCATTGATTGTGATTACATAGATAATCTTCATAAAGGCAGTAAAGAAAAAAAGTTAGTAAATATTGGATGTAGTATCTTATTCGATTTGGAAACTGGAGAAGCAGATCAAACAAGTTTAGAATACATTACTAAACAAAAAACACAGGAGAGTTAGTCTAATGTTAAAAGATATAGAAGAGAAAAAATTAAATAGCGACGAGCTGTTGTTTAAAATAGGAGTAGCTATTGGTAGATTTACAGAGTATATGGTAGGAGAGGCCAAGGGTTACGAAAAAGTTTCTTTGGATGAAAAACTCACACCTGAAGAGTTTAAAGATTATTATTATACAACTGAATCTCTTATGTCCATTTTAACACCTTATCTTAATGCAGTCGATGTAGGAGATGTCAAAGATAAAATAAAAACATTTTTGAAAGAAGCGGAAGCTGAAGAATCAAATAGAACTCTTTCTCGTTTTCAAGAAATAATATGGGAAGCCCTAGATGAATTAAGAACTATGTTGCGAGTCGAAACGAATTTAGAAGTATGACAACTGAATCAGAAAACATCATAGCATATCTATCTTGGATACCTGTTGTTACCTCAGATGAAGTTCCAGAGGGTGTGATTCGTCTTGTTAGCCTCAATGTAAAAAACCATCCTGAGACCGTAGAATTTTCTATGAAGAAGGATATTAAATATGCGATGCATTGGTGTAATTCTAAAAATTTAAAACCTGTGAAATTTTTTGTTAATAATAACCAAGAAAATATAAACATGTTTATAGATTTATATCAGACAGATGAAAACACATCTATAACACTAGAAGACGATCGTCAGACTTACAACATATTAAAAAAACTATTAAAGGGCTCATAAATATGTACACATCAAAAATGCTATCTCCTTTTTCAACTCCGTTGGAAATAGAAAATTCAACTCTAGATTTAGATAATACTATTAAGTTCTATATCGGTGAGGAAGAGGTTTTAACTATCCTTAAAGATGAGAATAATAAAATAATGTGTGAGTGGGGCTCTGGTTGTAATCATTGGATGTCTTTAGATTGTCTTGATGTCCATCTTTCCAAATTAGTCTCACCAGGTCTAAAAGATTCTATAATTAGAGAATTAAAGCTTAGATTAAATGATGTTATGAGAGACGTCGCAATAAAACACTTTAACTTAAACGAGGAATAATTTTATGTCAACGTTCCAAGCACCGATCGTAAAATTTAAACTAGAAAAAATAGAAAATTCGGACCATCTATCGCTAGCCCACATCAAAGGGTGGCAATGTGTTGTAAGGACAGAAGATTTTTCTAATGATTCTTTTGGCGTGTACGTGCCGTTAGATGCTGTCGCAGACAAGGATCACCCTCTTCTAGGGTTTATGAAAGGAAAAAAAGTAAAAACAATTAAACTTAGGGGAGTTATCTCTCAAGGAGTGTTGTTACCTCTCTCGCAAGTCAAAGATTATGCTAAGGAAAAAGGAGTACCTTACAGAGAGATTATTATGTGGCAAGAAGATGATGATCTACATGAGGTTTTAGAAATAAAGAAGTGGGAGGCTCCAATTAAACCAGTTCGTTTACAAGAAGGTGGAGGGTATCCTTACGCCACTGTAGAATCACCTGCCTTCTTTGAAAAATATACAGATATAGAAAATTGGAATAATTGGCCTGATATCATACAAGAAGGGGAATTAGTTCAAGTTACAGAAAAAATACACGGCTGTTTAAAAAATGATACTAGAATATTATTGCCAGATGGTAGCAACAAACGTATAAAAGACTTAGTAGAGTCGAATTATAATGGTTATGTTTTAGGTTTTGATGGAAAAAACGTAGTTCCTTCGAAAGTATTAAATGTTTTTAATAACGGAAAAGATAAAAAAATAAATTGGAAAATTATAAAAATTAAAAAAACCAAGGCGGGTAGGGGATCTTGGTTAAATACCGTTAAATGTACTGATAATCATAAATTTTATGATCCAACAAGAAAAAAATATATTCAAGCAAAAAACTTAAAAGTTGGAGATACCTTATTAACTGCACGATATGATTTAGGTTTGACCTATTTACAAGAACAAATTTTAATAGGTAAGTTGTTAGGGGATGGATCTCTTTGTATACGAGACTCTGGTTCAGGAGTAATAACATTTGGGCATAAAAAAGATCATGAGCCATATTTAAATTGGACATTACAAGGACTCGGTGATATCGCAGGGAATAAAGACAAAGATCGTATTAGTGGTTATGGTTCTAAAATGTGTCGTGGAAAAACTCTAGATAATTATTTTATTGCTGAGCTTTTTAGATCTTGGATGAAGGAAAAAACTAAACAATTTCCAGAAGACTTCATTGAAAAAACTGGACCGATTGCATTAGCTTTTTGGTTTATGGATGATGGTTCTCTTGCTCATAATACTAAAACATTTCAAGAAGATCGTGCTTACTTTGCTACTTGTTCCTTTAGTAAAAAATCTATATCTAATTTAGTAAAAGTATTTGCTAAGTTTGATATTGTTGCAACTCCGTATAAAACAGAAAAAGGCTGGCGGCTTAGGTTAAATGCTAATGAAGCAGATAAATTATTTATGCTAATTGCACCATACATACCAAAAACCATGCAATATAAGTTACCTACCAGATACAGGGGGTACTCTGTATGTCTTCCTAAAGAAAAAAATCATTATAAAAAATCTTTAGTTGAGCAAGAAATTATCAGCATCGAAGATTATTCCCCTTCCTATGGTTTCAATAAAAATAGATACGATTTAGAAACAGAAACTCATAATTTCTTTGCAAACGGAGTATTAGTTCATAACTCCAGTGCCAGGTTTGCTCTTGTTGACAACCAGTATTATATAGGTTCTAGAAATAGGTGTTTAAGAATCAATAATATTATTATCCGAAAATCAATATTTAAAAGCAAAAAACTAACTAACTTTTTTAAATCTTTAGGTTTATTTTGGTTTATTAGTAAAAAAGAAATCATTCCACCAGAAGATACTGTGTGGCACCAAGCTTATAGACACTTTAATATGGAAAAAACCTTGCTTGCTTTAAGAGAAATTACTGGGGAACAGGATGTAGCAATTTATGGAGAAATTACTGGTGTTCAAGATCTAATGTATGGAATGACTAAAGGCCAAATAGACTTTTATGTTTATGATATAAAACTAGGATCTAATGCAACTTATTTAGCGCCTGAGCAATTCTCTTCTTTAATAAAAAAATTAAATTTAAAACGATGTCCGTTATTATATGCTGGAAGATTTACTTCTAAAACTTTAGAATTACGAAAAGGGGACTCTACTATCCCTGGGGCTGGGCACGTGAGGGAAGGAATTGTTATTGAGCCTACAACACCTAGATGGGAATCGAATTTGGGTCGTGTTATTTTAAAAAAAATAAATGAAGATTACTTACTTAGACAGAAAGGAACAGATTATTAATGAATAACGACTTTCCACTATTTCCAACATTAACAGAAGAAGGCCAAGAAGAAGCACAAAAATTAATTGATGCGTTTAAAATAAAACTAGTTAAAGCGGCTGAGGAGGTGATTTCTGCTTTATACTGTGACATAGCAACGTATATTGAATCTGATTCATGGACTAATTTTAGAAACGAGCTGTTAGACGGTTTTCGTAATTATAACAATAGGAAAATTCAAGGACTTTATGATTTTCAAGAAATTAGAAAATCACTTCTTAAAGAATTCAAGGAAGAAATTATTTATGATTTAAATCAAGATTTAGTTGAAGAAAATCAAAAGCTAAAAGAGCATATAAATATATTATATGAACAATTAAGAAGAAGGTATTGATATATGACAACAGATGTGAGAAAAAATATTTGTAAAGTAGGGGAGTTTTTAGACAATAAAAACCCCAGCCTGCACTTCAAGGCTTCCTGTAATTGTATAGGACGTGAGCATGATCAACACATATGTTTAGAAATAGAAAAAGATATCCCTTGTACTCTTATTACTACTTTTTATTATGAGTGCGTGCTTTCGGAGTACTATGTTAGTTTATGGAAACGTATTAAAACAGCAATTAAAGTGTTGTTAGGATCGAGCGTTTGCGTAGAGGGGGAGTTCTTGTTTGATGAAGAAGGGCTTTCAGATTATCTACAAACTTTAAACGAAGCTAAAACAAAACTTATACAACTACGCGAAAACTCTGGAAAAAAAGAATAAATTTTACATTTTATTTTAAAGAGGGTATATTAGAGGTGGCTATATGGTTTCAAGTTTTTTTAATAATACAGGGGGTATTTGTAATAACGTGTCTTGTTCAAGTTTTCAAGCACCTAGGCAAAGTGGAAAACCTCCTCTCACAAGCTGAAGAGATTTTAGAACGTGCAGAAACATTACTAGTTGAGACTGATCGTGTTACCAATACAGTAATTTTTATAAAGGATCCTGAGGATAATCAATATAAAAAACTAAACCTAAAATGAACAAAGAAAAATTAGATAAAATAGCAGATATTTTAACCGAGTATAAATGGCATAACAAACCATTGGACGAAACTATACAAGAGTTAGTTGAAGTTATAAAATCTTGTAGTAGTGATTCTTGTAGTAGTGATTCTTGTTTTAGTTTAGATTATACTGACTACGGATCAGATTTTAAATTATCATATGGGGATGTTTCCTCTAACAGCTATAGTGTAAATGTAGGAGAAGACGATCAAATTACTTTTTCTTGTAATAATACCCTTGTTCCAGACTACGAAGATGAAATAGTTTTAGATTATAACCCCAAAACAGGGGTTTGGGAACAAGAATTAGATAGTTATTTTTCCGTTTCTGGTATTAATTAATGAATAAAAAACAACAAATAACTGATCTTATTTATGCCTACAAGTGGGAAAATCAACCACTAGAAGAAACAGTAGATAAAATTGATAATATTTATACTTCTTTATTGCCCAGCGGTGACGTGACAACGGACTTAGGAAATTCTGTACCTGGGAATACCGATGTATCATACGGTAATGTGTTTATAGGCTCTGATATTTTAAAACATATTTGCCCAAATAATAGTTGGCAGTTACAGTTTTGGGGTGGTTTATATAAAATGATGACAGGTTGGCTGACGTCCTATGCCCACTCAAAAGTGGATTTTCATAGAAAAATACCGTTTAACGATGTAGAGATAGGCAAACCTTATGTATATAGGGTGATGATGTTGGGGCAGGAAAATGATGAATATGTAATGCCATATTGCCTAGATCATAAAAAAAATGAGTATAGGTGTATAGGATTTACACACCCTAGCCACAAACAACCACATTATGGCTTTTGTGTGGATGAGCGGTATATAAAAGCCTGTGATTTACAACAACCTAATCATAGTTTGTATAAATTTCTTTAACTTGGTAAAAATAATGGAAACAAACAAAAAAACCTCTTTGTTACAACAAATAAAAACCTTTCTTACTACTAAGATTAATACCTTGAAACAACAGTTTGATTCTCCTAATTGTAATTGTTTTAATGAATCTAAAGACTACGGACATATCGCTATTAAATTAGTTATCCTGCAGGATATTCTAGAAACCATACAGAATTTAGAAAAAGAATGGGAGGAGAAATAAAAATATGGGATGGGGATATTGTGGCAGAAATACAATTACAGGAGATGAGATGGGCTATTCTGTTCACAGTACCTGTGCTTGCGTAGATTGTGAGGAGGAGATAGATCATGGTCTTTCCTATGTATGTGGTGGCATGCATGAAGGAGGGGAATATGGATGCGGTAGGTATTTTTGCAGCGGACATTTAAGCTCTGCATGGTTTCTTATCAACGGTAAACAGGACTCTGCGTATAATATCTTTCCCACTAGTAACGATCGGCAGTTATGTATGAAATGCGAAAAAGAACTTCTGCAGGCGTTAAAAGACGAATATGGGGAAGATAACGTAGAATTTGAATAATTCTTGCTTTTCTTTATAAAATATACTATTATGAAAAAGAACCAGTGAAAGTTCCAATGAGCCGTAATTGGTGTATAGTCTCCCGCTGTGGTAGTAGGGCGCAGCGGCCTCTATTTGCTAAGGCTGTAGAGTTTAATAATCTGGTGAGGCTAGCCAGGTCCTACGTTTTATACAGGGTTTTAATAGGTTATGGGTGACATATATATCATGCACCTCCTACGTTTAAGAGAGATGCCCTGCGCTCTTATTCGTATACGACTCCCCCTAGTCGTTTTTTCTGCTGTTGGGTTTGGTCAGTCTTCATGATTGGCTAAGGCAGGGCTTTTCATTTTTCTATATTGACAAACCCGATAACTAGAAATATAATAGTAATTAACTAATATAATATACTGTTAATGTATAAGAGTAATGAAATAAAACAACTATTAGAACAAGCAGATAACAAACTGCCTAAGTTGAGATTTTGCCAGCTGCTGCTTAATGCTCTATATAGCCACGGAATTATAACTTCTTCTTTCCCTGAATTATTTTATTTACGTGATGAAATCGTAATTGAGGCACTTCGACACTATTTAGACCAACATGAAAATTAAAAAAACACAAGAAAAGATCTTTAAATCTTTCGAGGAATTTAAAGAATTTTATTATCCAACTAAACAACCAGATAAAGACCAGATTTTACCTAAACAAGCTGTGGAAGAAACAATCAAGGAACCTCCCACAACACAGAAGAAAAAACGTAGACATAAAAAAAAACAAACAAAGAAAAATGAGTAGTAAAGGAACAACTACAAACAAAGCCGCTGCCTCATCTGTTACTTGTGCATCTGTACAAAAAACAATGCACGAGCTTCAACAAAAACAACAACAATTAAAAAACAGCAACTCGTGGATAGATTATATATGTTTTAGTGATGATTTACCACAAGGGGTTTATACCCGTAGAGGTAAAGTGTTGCGTATCATCCCAACCAAATATAAAAATGAGCTATTAAAACAGATTCCTGATAGGTCTTTATACGGGCTACCTCCTATATCTTTTATTGGTTCGGTTGAAATCATAAATATTGAATCTGCTTCTAATTTTTTAGCACAAAATTTATAATGAATAATATAAATTCGTGTCAGCTGTGTGGATGTAAAAGAGATCTTACAGAACACCATTTAATTCCTAGAACGCTACATTCAACCAAGTGGTTCAAAAAGAATTTCACCAGAGCTGATATGAGAGAACGTAAGATTTGCTTGTGTTTGTTATGCCACAGGTTTTTACATACCCAATACACTGAAAAAGAACTTGGACGTGCGTTTAATACCCTGCAAATATTGTTGACTGAGCCCTCGGTGCAGAGATTTATACAATGGTCTAAAAAACAAAAAATATAAAATATTTTTATAAAATATGTTGACATTTTCAATCTTCTATACTATAGTAAGCTCACTATGAAAAACGACATAGAGTTCTTTATTACTTTTTATTCATCATACCCCAGTCCATCCCGTTAAGGGATGCAATATAATTCTACGTCCAAAAGGACAATTACAAAAATAACTATTATTGGAAGAGCAAGCCGACGGCTGGCGACGGCAGCTGTTTTGAAAACAGTCGAGGTGTGATAGCCCTTGGGAGTTCGATCCTCTCCTCTTCCGCCATAAGGTGAACAAATGAAGAATAAAGAATTCTATGATGAAACTACACCTTATATTAAAACCAACAGGGAAAAAAGGCTTTCCCCAAAACAAGGTAGATTTTGGTGTAGTGGTTGTGATATGTGTTGGATACAAGAATGGAAAAAATGTCCTGTATGTGGCACTAGAAACAACATTAAAAGATTTAAAAAAGAATAAGGTGGGATGGCAGAGTCTGGCTTATTGCGCCTGATTGCTAATCAGGTAGGGGCCTATTGGCCCCTCGTAGGTTCAAATCCTACTCCCACCGCCACCGGGGAATAGTTTAGTGGTAAAACTTACGGTTTGGGACCGTAGATCCTCAGTTCGATTCTGAGTTCCCCGACCACCTTTTTTGTAGCAGCTTAATCTTTTACTATTATTCTAAACAACATACAATACTCAAAACTTAAATCTGTGTAGTCCACCAGCCTTGTTGCGTAGCTGTTTTTTTCAGATGGCAATTAGCGCACCTTACAACACACTTTGTTATTTCTTTTTTGATCTCTGTCCAAGGTTTTCCATGAGAAATAGCATCAGAAATATTGAAATTTTTTTCTCCGTTTACATGATCAAAAGTGAGTACAATAACATCGTCCTCTCCGCAGTCCACACAGGGGTGGGTTTTAAGGTATTCTAAAATATAACCCCTAAGTTCGGCGCGGCGTTGCTTTTTCCAAATACGGTTTACACTACAGATTTTTTCTTTATTTTTTAAATACCTTTTTTTACCGTAAGCAGAGCTACAAACTTTACAATAAGAATGAAAAGTTCCTGGTTTTTTTCCTTTATTAAATTCTGCAACTGGTTTTTCTTTTCCGCATTTAAAACACGTTTTAGTTCGTTTTTTCAATCTGTCCGTAAATAATCCTTCTTTATTATTCTTTCTAAACGGCCATGGGCTTCTATTGCTTCTTGTTTATCGGTGAACGAACCAATATATAAAATAGCTTTCCATAGATCGTTTTTAGCATCATAATGAATTCCACGAGAGCCGTTCTTATTCCAGCTTTTCCTGTACCTCAAGTTCTCTGCTTGGGTCATTAAAGCTAAGTTTTCTAGTCGGTTATCTAATCCGTTTCCATTAATATGGTGAACACATAAACCTGCTGGTATTTTTCCACGAGCAAGAGTCATAATATATCTATGCATGGATTTTATAGGACTAGTGCCACTTCTGGCATATGTGGTATATTTATCTTGTTTTGCTGACCACCTATGTTGATTAATTTGGTCAAAATAGTCTTTATCCACAACCGCCCACTGAACATCATTCTTTGTTCTTTCTTGGTGACCACCAACTTGAATTTTATAGATCTTTTTTCTCTTTGATCTACCCATTATAGTAATACTTTATCACAAAACGATTGTTCTATTCAACTTTTTCTGTTTGTAGTTGCTTGAAATAATTAAACTGTGTTATGATAGGATTAATACTATATAGAATTTGTACCTAGAGGTTTTATGGAGGAGCCTACTATGAAGTGTGAAAAGTGCGGTAAGAAGATTGGAGGATATTTACCTAACTGCGATGCAGATCATTCCCCTCCTATGAATAACACGTGTGTTTGTGAACAGGCTGAGGATTACGATGAGGTGATGACAGAAAAAGGACCTGAAAAGGTAATAATTCCAGATAATTGGGATGAGGCCCCCAGAGCACAGCCTAAATCAAAGTTTTATACTAAAACTACAGCAATAGATCAAGACGGTAATATTACTACGTATACAGAGGAAGTCAAGCAACCAGAAGGGTGGAATCCAGAAGATCCATTAGTAGATTTAAGAATAAGAAAAGCCCCTTTAAATATAGGTGCTGGTTTAGATACAAGTAACGATAAAACCTATTCTTATGTTCTTTCTGAAAACGCATCTAAAAGCCTAGAAAACCACATTAAAGTATTGCAGCTTCTATGTGAATTTCGAGAATATTTAAAAACAAATGGACTTGAGGGGTGCTTAAAGCATTTTGATGTTGTTTTTGATCCCTATCTAAAACATGAAAACTAAGTTTAATAGATTTTACGATAGGTATTTCAAATGTCGTATGTTTAAATGTGGGGGTGTGTGCAGGTTTAATTTACAGGATGTTTCTCAGAATAAATATCTCTTACTCACCTGCCCTCAATGTAACAAACAGTGGAAAGCCTCAGTTAATAGAGAAAAAAAAATATGCTGCGGTAAAATAGTAATTAAATTTGTTTCTGTGGAAAAGAATGTGGCGGTTAGACCTCTTATATATAATGAAACTTTTAGAAAATAGAGTTTTATTGTGAGCTACCTCACTAAGTATGTAAAAGGAATATATAAAATGACTTCTCTAGAATCCTCTGTTATAGAAAAAATTAATGAATTTTTGGTAGAATTTGAAGAAGCGCAAATTACTCCAAATAGATTAATAATTAATAAAGAGTATCTGGAAATTGCAAAAAAGTATTTCCCTGAATTATTTATTAACAACTATTTTAAGAGTAAGGAATCACATTATATAAAAATAATAACTACGGAAGATGACTATTTAGGAGTAGGATTAGTTTTTGATTTTCCATTGTGTTATAATATTAATTAGGAGATTGTAGATGGAATTAAGTAATTTATTTAATTTGATGTCATTGATTACTTCTTTAACAGCTGATCAAATACAGACAGCTTGTTTAATAGTATTAGTTTTATGGCTGGTTAAACACAGTTTTAGGTTGTGGAGGTTAGAGAGGCTACCTAGTAATAGGGATTTTCTTAATAAAAAGAAAAAAAAATAATATGAAAAAACTTATAGTTTATACAATTGTAATGTTTTTCTGTCTAGTTATAGGTTGTTCACAGACAAAACCTATAAACAATATAGGTAAGTTATTGATGACAGAGGATGAATTACAAAATAACCCTGCTACCGACTGCGAAGCTAATTATTTAATACGAAAACGATATACTCTTACTTCCCCAGATCAACAAAACTGGAGTGGGCAAAGCGTTGTATACGTATTTTCTGCATTAGGTTCAAACACACGTGAGCAGGCCAAATGTTTAGTAACGGGTAGATTTTCTCCCCCACGTTATAATAAAAATTTAGATACCTTTATAGTAGCTCTAATTGATTTAGAGTTGAACGGATTAATCTATTATGCAGTGAAACAAGATAATATGTTTACCGTTCGTAAAGTAGCTATCATGGATAATAAAAAGTTCTACGCTGCGGAGGATTATTGTTATAAAGATCTCCCTACCGTAATTAAACAATTAGAACGTGGTAGTATTTTTATTCCTATGAAATCCGAGCGAAGAGAAGATTATTATAGTGTGAATGGGTTGATCGCTTTATATAACACCTTTACTGAAGGTAATACTGTAGAATTATTAGAAGAAGCTAAACAATTATATAAATAAAACTCATGCGTGATAAATTACAATGCTGGTCAGATAGTTTAATTGGTAAGGTTGGTTTTTCCTTCACTGCCCCCGCCATGGAAGCTGTTGCTCACGCTATACTAACTTATAAAAACAAACAAAATATTGATGTAATTTGTCTTGGTTATGACCAAAGATACCTAGCTGATGAGCTATCTTTATACCTCGCAGAGTGTTTAGCTAATATGGGAGTTCCTGTAAAGCTAGTTGATGGTTCTAGTCCTATTTTTTTAATAAGCTGGTTTGCCAACCAGATAGATAAAGGCACAACTAGTTTGGGAGTTTATATAGGAGGGGATGCTGCTCCCATGGGCCTCTTAAGTGTTTCATTTAGAAATACTGATGGATCTCCTTTTACTTCTGAGCAAACCAAGGGTCTTTATAATGACTATTTGTATTACCACAGAGGTAATTTTGAATTTGTGGATCGGCGGAGGGAAATAGAATATGCAGATCTACGCGACGGTTATGCTCAGTGGTTAATTGATACTTTATCGTTGCAAGAATATCCAAACAAACCTACTCTAATAGTAGGAATAGATTATCTAACCAGCCCGTCACAGCCATACCTTCAAGCACTATTCTCAAGAATGAATGTTGGAATATCCTCGGTTCCGCATCAATTTTATGATCGTTTAATCATTAACAAACAGTTACGTCCTGATCCTAGTGGGTGGGCATTGCAATATGGGTTTAAAACTTTTGGAGCTAAAAGAATAAATTTTGCTTTTGATGGTGATGGGGATTGCTTGGGTTTGTATGATGGGGAGGAAGAATGTGAAATTAGCCCAAGCGCTATGTTTATTATTCTACTTCATTACTTTGCTAAAATAAAAAAGCGCAGGGGTACAATTCTTATTGATAAGGCTGTTAGTGATCGAGTAACCACAATAGCAGAAAACTATGGGATGGCGGTAGAGTATGTTAATAATGGGTTAGCTGGTCTGTCTGAAAAATTAAAACAACCTAGAAAAAGACCTGCGTTAATGTATGGTGATGCTTATGGTGGTTTTTGGTTTAAAGGGTTACCTTTAGACCGAAATCCATTTGCAGCTTTGTTATTCCTATTAGAGGCATGTGTAAAGTCTGACTTGAGCCCAAGCAAGCTATATGATACTATTGTAGATAATCAGTTAAATAACAATTATTTTTATGGAAAGGTAGACATTTATCCAAAACAGGTGGATTTTGATCATCTATTTGAGTTTTTACAAGTAAAAGATGTAGAAATAGGAGCACATAAAATAATTGATGTTGTTCCTGGTGAGGTAGTAGACAGTACGTATTTTACTGCTCATACAATGAAGCTGGATAACGATAGTAGGATCGTTATTCAATCTAACCCTAAGAACGATTTTATAGAACTTTATGTAGAGTCTAATGATAAGGAAACAATGTATGAAATTATGGGCAATGTTCAAAATCGTATTTATATCAGCGATCTTAAACTTATTAGTTAGTTTGCCTGTCGGTGCTGATGAAAGTATTTGCGAGAGTAAGAACTATTCGCTATCTGGGTACATTCATCCACAGCGTGGTAAAGTTGTTGTTTATACTACACCCTCAGAGTATATAATAACTCCTGAAGATTTAGTATGTGCGGCTATTAAGCAGTTTTGGGCGCATAAAGATGTTTTTCCAAAAAAATTGACTATCATGGTAGTTTCAGATAATTACATGGATGCCATGATTATGCAAATAAACCTGAAAGCAAGTGTAATGCTCATTACTACGGTTAATCTTCCTAAAGATACTCATTCTGTAAAAACAGTATGGACCATGTTTCCTGAACCTATGAAAAGATTTACTGAGATGGTTAGGAATGAGGAACTCCCACTCGCTACAAAACATCAAACAAAAGCTAATTATGTTACAGTAACTAGAAAAGATTTAATTTATTTAGCAGCAGGATACTCACAACAAAACTCATATACTATCACAATTACAAGGCCAGTACCAAATGGAAAGCAAGAGCAATAAGGCATTAAAACAGGAACTAGATAAAGTATTAAAAAAAGCAGTATCTAAGTTTGGGGTAAATTTAGAGAGGTATATAGCAGACCTTGTAAAAATATATTCTGGATCCAGCTATGGATCTATTAGAGATACTGTAAAACAAGATTTAGGGTTTTTGATACGGGATTGTATAGACGATCGCGGGTGGTATTTTGAAAAACACTCTTCTAAAATAGAAGAATTCCTATTAAAACACGTCAGTAGAATATCTGATTTTCCTGAACCTTTGTTATTTCAACACAACGCTGATGTTATTTTAGATCGAAATAAAACTACACTAAATAAAAAACTACAACAACGTTGGTCAAAATTATACACAAACAAAAATTATGGAGGATATCAGCTATTTAGGGATTTATATTTTAATAAGTGGGTAGGTCCTGCTGATGATACAAAAAAAGTAAATTTAAATTGTCTACCTCTTAACATTAAGTTAAAGCTGCTATGAATACTATTAACGATGTATTCACTATGTCTTCCTGTCAGTTATGCCCAATGGGGTGTGATAATCCTAATTCTGTAATACCTGGTAAAGGTTATACACAGGCTACTTTAATGCTTGTAGGGGAAAGACTAAGATTTAACTCAGTATTCGGTAACGAGCGTGAAAAAATACTAAAAAAATCAATTAATGTGTTTATGGGCGTTAAAGATGATAGACTGTTTATAACATCCATGATAAAATGTAATTCTGATGAAGAAGAATTAGATAAGGGTCTACAAAAAAAGGCAATAACACAATGCTTAAATTATTTGCATAAGCAAATAGAAATAATAGATCCTGTTTTAATTATTTTAGTAGGTAGGCCAACAGCTTTAAAAGTTTTAGGTCTACCACAAAAAACAACGATGAAATCGTTAATGAACAAAGTTCACGAAAAAGATGGACATTTTTATTGGGTAACTTGGAATCCTGGATATGTTATACGTAATGAAAGAAAATTTGGTCAATGGAAAAAGAATTTTCTTCAAGCTCGAAAACATTTTAACAGGCTAGTTTCTGATAAATACCCCATGTTTGAGGAGAAAGGAGAAATGATGTTATGAAACTACTATCAAAGATTTCTATGGTTGCGTTGTTAGTGTTTATTTCGTTGTTGATGGTATTAATTGTAAATAACCCAACGGTAATAACAAAAATAACATCTACAGCTGTATGTGATTTAGCTATGTTGGAAAACATACACAAAGAAGTTACCATACCAGCAGTTCCTGAAATAGGTTTACAGGAAACAAAAGTTGATACTCTGTTTTATGTTACACATTTTGAAACAACAGATAAAAATAAAGGTAAAATTGGATGTCTCGTAGATAAAACCTTTTCTCTTCCTGAGGAGAACTGGACTACAAAAGCTAAAGCATTAATAGTACACAACCTACAATCTAACTTTACAATGGTTTTTAACGCAGATTTAACAACAAATACATTTGATGTAATGTTTGTTGAAACAAATCAAAACACCGCCACTCTATGGTTTTTTCATTGGGCGGATATTGGCTTAGGGGTCTCCGATACAAAAGCAGAAAAGATTGAAACAGGCTTCTTTCTAGATAAAATGCAAACAACCCTAGAAGCTAGAAACGCAGTATTAGATGCTCTTACGGACGGTGAATTCTCTAAATGTATTAACAAAAATAAAAACACCATGAGTGTTTCTGTGAGATCTTTAAATTAAAAATTATTTTTTGACAAAAATTTCAACTTGTCCCACAGTGGAGGTAAATGCTTTGAATAAAAAAGATAAATTAATTGACCTAATAACAACTCTACGTCAAGCGGGTGGGGCTGGGTTGGAGAATCTCACTCTTCAAGCCCTCAAGGGTTACGGTATAGAACGTCCTGTTGATCACCAAATGGTAGATTTGGCTATTCTTCTTAGAGAGTGCGCAGACGCGAAAAGCGAAGTTTCATATAAAGAGGCTGTTAATGGGGTTGTTGCGTTTTTAGAGTCTATTACTATTAATAACGAAAAAAACACCAATTTCCAAAAAGAAGAGGAAGATTATCAAAATGTGAATAGTTATAACTGGATGCTTTCTTATCCTGCTACCGTCTTAAGAAACCTAACCAAAGTAAAAAGTGTTAAAGATCTGTACCTAGAAGATAAAATTAATGATCCAAAAAAGATGGGATTAACTAATACAAAATATTTAAATAAATATTTAATATACGCAGAAAACCGCCCATCTAGTTTTATACTACATGGAGATCACGGATCTAAATATAACACTAGATTATCTTATTCTTGTTCTATAAATAACTCTGTAATTAATAATAAAGACCTAATAAAATACCAAGAACACCACCTACTACGTGAGGTGGAATATAAAGAAGAAGGTTTGTTTTTTGAAGTACTAGATGCGTTTCATAATTTCAAAAGTAAAGAAGGGTTTTATTCTTTATTTAAAGGTAATCCACATAAAAAGATAGTTGCAGGGGATTTTTTTGGTTGGTTAGTTAGCACCAGACACGATATACTACAATATTATCCTGACACCAAATCGCAACTATTTTTAGTGCCCGAAAGTTTTTATTACGAAGATGTAAAAGGGTTTTTATTAGATAGGACCTCTTTAGATTATAGCTCTATGGTTTATGATTATTCTTATTATATTACAATAATGGGTATTACTTTTATGCCTAGCAAGCACATTAAATACGGTAACATATATTGTTTGTTGGATTTAGGAGAGGATTCTATTATTGTTGAATCTTTAGAAAAAAAACAAGAAGATTATAATAAAGATATTGAATTAACTACATATTATTATCATAAATACTACAATTTTATGTTAAACAATGAAAATCTAAACCTAATTAAGTTTTCCTACGAACATAAAAACAAACCATATTCTCCACTCGATAGGGAGGTTTTATAGATAAATGATACTTGTTGGAAAAAAAACAATTTGTGGAAAACAAATTTCTAGTTTAACCAGAGGAAGTGATAAAAAAGTAAAGCTAAGGTGTGATTCCTGTAATAAAATTACTCAAACAACTTATAACAATTATATTCGAAGTCAAGAAAAAAAAGATTTTAACGGACAAACCACATGCAGGTCTTGCCAAGCATGCAAAAATGCCAAACATGCAAATAAAAACGGCCCGTGGAATAAAGGACACTTCCTAAATCCTTATAAAAGAAAACTTAAATCATTTATTTCTGCAGATGGATATAAAATGATATTTGTTCCTGAGCGTTGTAAAAAAAATACACCAAAATGGGCATGGTATCGAAAAGAACATTTAGTAATTATGGAAAAAACACTATGCAGAAAATTAAAAAAAGGGGAAATAGTCCATCATATTAATGGAAACAAATTGGACAATAAAAAAACTAATTTATATCTGTGTAAAAACGAAACCCAACACAAAGCTTTACATTACTCCTTGTTAATGTGTGCTTTTAATTTAGTGAAAAATGGTAAAATAAAATTTAATAAAGAGGTGGGGTCATATACTATAAATGATTGATAATTGTAAATATCCAGAAGGGTGTGTTAAAGTATTGGACCACGGGTTTGTACAATTAGTAGATTCTATGGGTAATGATAAAAGTATAGTAAACGCAGCCCGTGTTTCATATCAAAAGGGTACTAAAAAAATAAGCAACGATGAAACTCTTATAAGGTATTTAGTTCGTAATCAACACGGTACTCCTTTAGAAATGTGTGAAGTAGTATACTGTATGAGATTACCTTTATTTGTAAGATCTCAACTGGTACGACATAGGATAAGCTCTATTAATGAGCAATCCTCCAGATATTCAGAAATGGAACAAATTTACTATGTACCTGCAGAAAAAGATGTCACTTTTCAATCCTCTACAAACAAACAAGGAGGTACAAATGAACAATTAACTTTATTAAATATACCAAATGCAGATGATTTTATTGCTTCTGGTTATGAAAAAGAATTATCCGCTGATTGGAAATGGGCAGATATATTCAAAACCGTTAACTCCATCGCGGGCACTAAGTATGAATCATTATTAAAAACAGGTATGCGTAGAGAGCTGGCGAGAATAACCCTACCTCAAAGTTTATATACAAGTTGGTATTTTAAGATTAATTTACGAAGCTTATTTAATCTTTTGAGTTTAAGATTAAATAAACACGCACAAATGGAAACTCGGTTATATGCACAAGCTATGTACAAATTAGCTAAACCAATAGCACCAATTGCTTTTTCGGCATTTGAAGATTATATATTAAACTCTATAACACTAACCTCTAAAGACTTAGAGGCTCTACGTGGTGTTATTAATGAAAAAATAACTTGTAAAGATTGGGATATTTTAATAGACCAAAAATCTAAAAAAACTTTTTCCAATAAAAGAGAACTATCTGAATTTGTAGAAAAGATGAATAAACTAAAATAAGCGAGTAAAATTATGTCTAAATGTAATTGCCTGTTTACAGAAAATAAAAAATATGATTTAGCTGCTAAAATGGTAGTTATTCTCCTAACAGACGAGCGGTTCAAAAACTTGCCCTTCGAGCTGTTTGAGTCGAATAGACATAAGAAGCCCTCAGAGTTCTCTCAAGGAGATTTAGCTGCTTTCAGTCGGTTTTCCACTATGTTTCATAAAGCGCTCTCTGAGGCCCATATAGAGCTTTTCAGGTGTGATTGTGATATAAACGATACTGACGCGCTGGAGGAGTTCTACAGCTTAGTTTTGAACACCTATAAAAGAAATAAAAACACCTCTATTCTTAAGTAAATTACTGTATTTTATAGTTGTTTTACCTCTAGTTCTGTGATATAATTTTAGGTGGTAATATAAAAATACAGGAGAAATGTATCTAAAAAATGAACAATGTCGTTCCCGTTCAGGGTTTGTCTCCACAAGAAGTAGAACTATTAAACGCTCCATTTCCAGAAGAAGTGTTGGATGTTTATCAAGGGTTCACTTATATTGGAGTAGAATATGTTATAGAACGTTTAAATACAGTTTTTAATTATAATTGGGATTTTACTGCTAAAACTACAGTAGGAGAAAAAGAAACACGTAAAGGTCAAAAAGGTGAATATATCGTTACACCCGTATATGCTGATGTAACATTAACCGTAAGATCAATTACAGGGGCCACTATTGTTAGGTTTGGCAGCGGTGGTGGTGTTATAGGTTATGGTAAAAGTGAGGGAGATGGTCACAAAAGTGCCGTTTCTGACGCTCTTAAAAAAGCAGCACAGTCTCTTGGTGTAGGTTTATATATTGCTATGGAAGCTAAGAAAGCCAAGAAAGCTCAGCGTAGAGCCTCCAGAGGAGGTAATAGATCTAGTTTTTCACCTCCTAACATCGGTCCTGCAGCGGCTGCAAATACAGCACCACAGCAACCAGCGGCAACGGGTGGATTTAGACCTCCTGTTCCTGTTTAATTATAAGGAAAAATAAACATGAGCCGAGGTAGAGAGGCTACAATTCGTTATAAAAACTGGAACCACAAAAACCTCTCTATGTCGGTGGGGGTGGTATGTCAACCAAATAGGAACAAACTAATAGAAATCCTTAGTACATTTGACTTAGGTTCTGACGGTATTGCTTTCTCAAGATATAAATTAAATTGTTTAGAAAAATTCATTATAGACTTCCAGTCCATATCCGAAAAAATATACAATGTATCAAAAAGCCCACGTGAAATAAAATCATACAAGGACAGCCTATTTAAACTCGTTAAGAAGGTCAATCCTTTATTGGACCCGTCTAATATATTTGTAAGTGATAATAACACTCTTACTTTATTGAAGAGTGATTTTATACTTGTAGACTGCCCAGCCTGGTCTAAAAAAGAAGATGAGGATGATCATTTATTCGAAGCGGATTTGATATACCAAGCTACAGATAGGGCAGAAGATTATACTTACACTAGGTATACAATAAGATGGAAAACAGTAGGCTATTCTGTTACAATAAAGCAATTCAATAAAAAATTAAAAACAGAGCTTGTATTTGGATTTCAACCAAAAAACACCGCACAAAAAAAATTGTTTTTTGTAGCACTATGTGTGGATAATTTACACGCCCTATTACAGTATTTGTCTAGTAATCCAGAAACAGCGGATCTTACAACAACTAAAATTGTAGATGAGTTGTATGAGTACGTGCTAGAATATAATCCTTGGGCAAAAATGAGACCCTCCGAATTCAAGAAAATCAATGACGAGTATAGTTTTGAAGGAGGTAAATTATCAGCTCAGATCGGGGAAAACAAACTATCCTCACTAACAGAAACTAAAGCATATCGCCGATTAGATAAGGTTCCTAAAACAAAAATACAAAATTTAGAAAATAACATTAAGAAGTATATATTTGGCCAAGATGAAATAGTTGAGGCAGTGTGTAAAAAAATTAAAAAATCATATCTTGGGTTAAGAAGGGAAAAATCCCCTATAGGAGTTTTTCTATTTTATGGTGGGACTTCAACAGGGAAAACAGAATTTGCCAGAGTATTAGCCCGTGAGTTAATGAATTCTGAATCCAATCTTATAAAAATAGATTGTAATACTTTACAACAAGACACGGATTTAGCTGTTTTGTTAGGATCCGCCCCTGGATATGTTGGTTACGATGAGGGAGGTATACTATCAGAACCTGTTTTGTCTAACCCTTTTAGAATTATTTTGTTTGATGAGGCAGAAAAAGCCTCAGCACAGTTGTTTGATTTTATTCTTACTATCATTGACGAGGGAGAAACTTTCGATAGGAAAGGAAATTTAGTTGATTTTTCTAATTGTATATTTATTTTCACAAGTAATATTGGTCAAAAAGAAGCTAATGATGTAGTACATGGAAAAATAGGGTTTAAAGGCGACATAAACAAAGATTTAGACAAAGAAATACAAAGACAAGAATTCAATAGAATACTTAAAAACAAATTGAAACCAGAATTTGTATCCCGTTTAAAGATAAATGGTGGATCTTATTATTTTAAAAACTTATCAAAAAAAGACTTATCTTTAGTAGCTAGTAGGACTATAGAGTTGATGTCTGAATCTTTATCTAAAAATAAATTTGTTTTAAGCTCTGATCCTGACATCTCTGAGTGCATTGTAGAAAGAGTTTTATCTAACAATGAAGAATCCCACGCTAGGGATATTATTTCCTATGTAGACGAAAATATAATTACCCCTGTTACTGATAAAATCTTAGAAAAAGGAATGGCTAAAAGACGTACTAAGCAAACAGTTGTTGTGTCTTCTACAGAAACAGGGTTTAATGTGGAGTTAAAAATTAATGAGTAATTTGATAGTATTTGATGTAGAAACAACAGGTAAAGATCAAGGCACAGACCAAATTGTTGAGTTTGCTGTTCGTTATGGTTTATTGCCAAAAGATAAATGTACAACGTTAAGAATGCGTCCCCTGGTACAAATTAGCCCTGGTGCTCAAAAGGTACATGGGATTAGTATGGAAGACGTGAAAAAAGAAAAGACTTTTAAACAACTCGGTAACAGGATCAAAAAAATATTAGAAAGTGCTGATGTTTGGGTTGGTTATAATATTGATTTTGATATAAATATTTTACAAGCAGAGTTTAAAAGAAACGGATTTGATCCTGTTGACCTATCAAATAAAATTATTTTAGATCCATATAAATTATGGAGAGAAATGGAACCTAGAGGCTTAGAGCACGCCTATGCTAAATTTGTTGGAAAAGAACTAGAAGGTGCCCATGCAGCTAACGTAGATACTACAGCAACTGCTGAAGTATTAGTAGCAATGTTGAAGCATTTTAAAATGGTAAACACTAACTGGGAAGAAATAGCATTAATTTGTGAACCAGAAAGAGCTTCATGGATAGGACCAAGCAGACATTTTAAATGGGACGATGACGGAAAACCTGTATTAAACTTTGGATCTAAGCATTGTGGGGATTTAGTTACTGAAATTGCGGATACTGATGTAAAATACCTGAGCTGGATCGTAAAAACAGATTTTCCTGCCCACGTTAAAGAAATAGCATACGAAGCTGTACATAGTGGATCTGAGGAAGAATTTATTCAATGGTTAGAAGAGGAATTTGGATCAGCTCCGTCAGAAACAAAAGAAATAGTTAAACAACAACATTAAGGAGAAAACTTATGACTAAGAAAAAAAAGTTAACTAAACCCGTAGTTAAAAAAGCTGTACGAGCAGTAAAAGCCAAACAGTTACACGATAAAGGCATGACAAGAAAAGAAATAGCTAAAAAGCTAGACTGTTCTGTATCTACTGTAGGTCGTTATCTTAGGGAATGTGAGTCCAAATCTAAACCAAAAGAAAAAAAAGCTAGTAGATCAAAAAAACAACAAACTTGTAAAAAAGTGTCTCAAAAAAAGGATCCATTTTTTGATGTAAATTTTTGGGTAGTAGTAACAACTGCTACTTTTCTTACTATTATGTTTGGATATTTTATTTTAACGAGGGTTTAATTATATGGCTATCAATCTAAATATTGCAGTAAATCAAGCATTGGGAGAAATGTCCTACTTGGTTAGCAAAAAACAAGCTTCTATTATACGAAACCAACTACCTTCTTTAGACGTTGAACTAAGAGATATCAAGAGAGTATTTTATCTTCTTTTGTATAATGTTATTAGCAGTGGAGGGGGCCTTACAACACCTAGAGTGGAAATTTCTTCAATGCGTGATTTAAATAAAGAAAACTGGGTAATAGAAATACAATCCAACGTAACAAAATTGAACGGGCCGCTACTCAAAGAAGCTACTTCGGCTGTAAATAAATTAGGAGGTCTTTTAGAGTATACCACTAAACATAGAGGATCTTTTATTCTTTTCACTTTACCATATAATAAAGTCTCTGTTTAATGAAATTAAAAATACTAAAATACCCCCACCCCCTACTTAGAAAAAAAGCTAATCCTGTACCTGAAGGACAAACTCCTTGTGATCTAATAGATTCAATGAAGGCCGTCCTTCTTAAAGAAAAAGGATTAGGGTTAGCCGCTACTCAGGTAGGCGTCTCACAGAGGGTTGTATTAATTGAACACAACAATCAATTACTAACTATGATCAACCCAGTAATCTTAAAAACAAATGGGGATAAATATCCTTCGCGGGAAGGGTGTTTGAGTGTTCCTGGAGTATATGGGGAAGTACCAAGATACCAATCCCTTCAACTTAAGTATAAAAACGCACTTAATCAAGAAATGATTATAGACGCCTTCGGACAACTAGCAGAAGCAGTACAGCACGAGATTGATCATTTAGATGGTATATTATTTATAGACAAAATGAGTAATAAGGACTTAAAAAGAAACAAATCGGCTCTTTATAGATTAAAAAAGAAATTTAAACCTAGCTAATTATCCAGCAATTCAACTAATTCTTCAGGATCTGACGGGACATTAATAACCCATCCTTTGTTTTCTTCCCAGGTAGATAGCTTATCCACCAAATAACCAGACAGTGATGGAACATCGCTAGATTCACAATAATAAATCTCACCAATATCAACTACAAGATCATTACCACTAGTAGTGAATAAAACTTTTGGCTGGCGGGGAAAGGTGTTCTCTAGGTCAGATAGATAGGAAAATAATTCATCCTGGTTGTCTTTAACGTCGTGAATATCTCCGCTAACAGTAAATTTTCTACCAATGTTAGCAGATAGCTCAGTTAATGTTTGCTCTTCATCATACTGACCTAATGTAATCTTCTGTAACAAATATAAATTAACCATAAAATATATCCTAACAAATGGTGGAGCTGCCGGGGTCCGCCCCCCGGGTCCTGAAAATTAGTTTAGTTGGTAATTGTACATGTTTTGCATGGTTATAAACTATCTGTACAAAGCGACCATGCTCCCATTGCACACCGAAGCATCTTCATTGTTCATTTAACAAGCCAGACACTCTCACTCTTATTAAACTACATCTGCTTTCTAATGACCTTCAGGAGTTCCCCGCAGATTAGAGACTTCCCTCAGGCTTACGCCGCTACTGCGTAAGGTGCGTAGTCGTCTTCGTTTGCGACTAAAATTTGGTGTTGTTTAAAGAGGCCAACACCACCTCTACATGTTACCAACTGCTTGATTCCCAGTCGAACCTTTTTCAGCCCCGATTATTTCCATAGTACAACTCTAGCTAATATAACATATTTTTACAAAAAATACAATTATTTCACTTAGTTTTGGGGTTATTTTCTTGTTCGTCCTTCTGTAGGGCTTTTTTCATCTCTTCAGATTCTATTACCTGACGCAAAGCATACCTAATAAATTCCCCCACAGACACAAAATTAGCTTTCTTAGCCGCTTGTCTCCAAGTTTCTAGAGTCTCTTCGTCTATTTCTTCACCATCTAGTTCTAATTTTACTGTATCATCAAAGAACTCATCTAAATCTAGTGGGGTTTTATCGTTTTGGTTTTTTTTACCCATTAATATCACCTTCCTTTTTATTCCACTATGGGGTATAATTTTTCTAATTCTTCTAAGGCTATTTCAATACAAATTGGCCTTAGTACTTCAATCTGTTGGGGGTTAAGATCTATATCGTTTCCAAACATAGCTTTAGACATATTACATACATATTCATCATCAATAGCGGTAATTAACTCCATTCCTCTACGCATGCGTTGTTTAATATTGTATTCATTTATTTTTTCTTTTATATAAATCTGCCTGGTAGTTTCAGCCAATACTGCTTCTAAGTGATGTTCTAATGATGTTTTATTTTTCATACACGTTTATTTTTACACTCCTGCAATAACCATTCTCCCTTTCCTTGTCTTACTATTTCGGAAGGAGATAAGCCATTTAAATAAGGATTAGATATTTTATACCACAGATCTACTTTAAACCTATCGTTAAAATAACTTAAAGCTACTTTTTTAATTTTATTTTCCAGTTCTTTCATACTGAAGGCTACTATCTACTACAAGTTTAATTTCTCTAAGGGCTTTTAAGTAACGATCGGGCTGGGGACAAATTGAAGAAAGGCTTCCATAGTGGTGCTCTAAACAATCAATTAATAGTTGTTTAATTTCTCCTTCCCTAATTTTCATGGGTATTGCTTGACTTTCCAGGTAAATCTTTTCAAGTTGTTTTTCTTTATCATTAAAATAGTTTTCTATATCTTCCATCTTCCACTCACCACGTCGTATAGATTTTAATTGTTCCCTGTTTCTTTGTAAATCTAAATCTCCTTCAGTGAGAATTTGTTCTATTTCATTTAGTAATCTCACCAAATGACAAGCATATTTTACTGAATATCCAAATTTTTGTACTTCTTCTTTTCGTTTACTATTTTCAAATGTTTTAGATAACATCTTATGTTTCTGTGAAAATGAGTAGCCTTTGTAAGTATGCCATAGTTTTTTACTTAAAAAGAGGTGTCTATTTTCTCTTATCATATTACCTGTTTCAGTAATATATCTTATACAATTAGCAGGTACAAACAAAGCATCTATACAATTAGGAGATCCGTCGCTAGCTAGACGAAAAAACTTTACAATGTTATAAACAACAATGTCATATTCTAGTTTATTATACATAATATGGTGCTGAGAGTACTGCTCAAAACGTTTTATTTGTAAGTCAAATCCGAAAATTTCCCCATTCAGGTGGGGAAATATGATCTCTTTAGGTGGCAGACATATACTGTATAAATCAATATCGCTGTCTTTTTTATTTATACCATAAGCGTGGCTTCCCATAGTCACTAGATAGACTATATTGTTTGGAATAAAAGAAGGAGGAGCGATTAGTTTATTTTTAATTAATTGATTTATAATCACTTTCTTAAACCTTTTAACTCTCTTTTCATTTTATTATATTCCAAATAAGCTAAATACTCTGAAGAAAACGATTTTGACTTAATTGTTTTTCCTTCATGCCATAAATTTGCAGTAAACTTGCCTGAGCCTGTTTTGCATACACCTTTGTATTTACATATTTTAGGCTTATAATGTCTTTTTAAATTTAATATTTTTTTATATATTCTATACTTTCTTTTTAAGTGGAGGTTAGAGTCCTTATAGATAATGTTCAAAAATTTTACAACATCTTGATACTTGTATAAGTTGGTAACAGCTATATAAGGTGTTTTATGTTTTAAAGGTTTATTAAATTTAATTTTATAATGCTTATTTACTTTATTAATAAAACATTTAATAAATTTTTTAGTGGATACGACACCAACTTGACCCTGATGTTTATTATAACCACAAACTGCTATCCAACCATCTCCATCTATAAATCCCCTTAAAAAGTGAGAGAAATATCTATCAGGTACTTTATTTAAAACGGACCCTGTTAAAAATTTGGATTTATGAGGAATTAATCCTAAAGTAATTAAATCTCCATAAAGTTGTTCACTGGAAACAGTTGTTAGGTAGCTATAATATATATTATTTCCCTTTTTGCTTTTTACTCTACACACTTTACTATTAAATAAATCTGCAAACTTTTTAACCATATATTTTTCTTTTAACGAAAGGCTTACACAATATCCTTTTTTCTGCAAACATCCATCAGCTGTAAGTAAGCCCAAAAAATAAGCTTTCTCTTGGGAATTAATAATTGAAAAATAATCTCTATTTATTTTTCCTTTATGTTTATTTAAATTAATCTGACGCCTACTACGAACACATTTTAATTCATGTAAACAGCCTCTAACATCATGATATGTTAAATTTAAATGTCTAGCTATATCTTCCATTGACATATAATCTTCCAAATATAAAGATTTTATTTTTGTTGTATTTATTTTTCTTAAAGGCTTTTTTACTAATCCAGACATTAAAACAACCCACTATAATAAGAATCCCACATATCCTGATAAAAGTCGTATGTATCTATATAGCAACTCAAACACGATTTATTATAATTTGATTCATCATTTACATATCTAGTATTTAATCTTCTATTTTTAACTGTAAAACTAATACATCTATACCAAGGAAATCCTCTTGCTTTACACATCCCACAAATATGTGGTAATAATGTATAATCATATTTTAATCTGGTTAGAAAATGTATAATTGTCCTAGTAATCGCTTTCATTGTTATAGGCATATTATTTTTTTATTTTAAATAATTTAATTAAAGTTCCTTGGCTATTATTATAATACCCAGCACAATCATCAAAAGCAATAGTTATATTTCTTTGCTTACAGTATTCTTCTTTAAAAGGAGTGAAAGCTAAATTATCATATTCAATGCCCCAATCTTTTAGCTCCTTTTCTCTCATGGGCCTCCAGGTTTCATCAAAAGCAGTAACTATATGGATTTCATGACCATCCCTACGCATCGCTTTTGAAAATGCAGCAAAAAACTCAGGAGCTGCCGATATGGTATCATCTACATCTAAGGCTATTTTCATTACACATTACCTAATTTTCTAATAAGATCTTTTTGTTCTTCCGTAAGTTCTGTTGGTATTTCTACTTGTAGGTGTACTAGAAGAGATCCACCTAGAACCCCTTTTCCTTTTACGTTTAGTGTGGTTCCAGGCTGTGTTCCTGGTTTTACTGTTACATTAATTTTTTTACCTGTGATTGTAGGTACTGTAAGTTTATCTCCCAAAGCAGCTTGAGAAAAGTTTATTTTTGTTTTGTATATCAAATTTTTACCATCACGTATAAAATACTTATGTGGTTTAATAACTACCTGCACTAATAAATCTCCTGGATCTCCCCCTTTCGGTGCTTGTCCTCCTTGTCCTTTTACTCTAAAACCATAACCATTGGGTATTCCTGCTGGAATGGTTATTTTTACTTCTTTATTTTCAAACTCTACTCCTTCTCCCTTACAAAACTCACATACTTTACTGTATACGCCTCCTGCGCCGTTACAAGAAGGACACGGAACAGTTATACTAAACGACGCTGATTTTCGCATAGTTCTAGAGCCTGAACCTTTGCATGACGGGCAAATAACTATTTCTCCACCTGATCCTTTACACTTGGAGCATTGCTTTGGTTGTTTTACTTTGATTTTCTTTTCAGTATCTTTAATAATATCTTCTAGTTCAACAGTGATAGAAACTTTTAGTGTTTGTCCTCGTGGTCTTGTGTTTGCTCTTCCGAAAAAATTCTCATGGGCATTATTAAAAAAATGTTCATGGGCGGCCCTAGCGAATCTACTCATTATATCATCTTCTCTAAATCCTGCTCTTTGTCCTACACTCCCAAAAGTATCATATTCTTCTTTCTTTTCTGGATTTGATAATACCTCATATGCTTCATTAAGTTCTTTAAATCTTGATTCTGCTTCTTGATTGTTAGGATTTTTGTCTGGGTGGTATTTTAATGCTAATTTTCTATAAGATTTTTTTATCTCCTCATATGAGGCAGTTGGCTGGACCTGTAATATTTTGTAATAATCTTTGCTCATTGAATATAAAAGTACCCTATGATGATAATACTATCATCTATAGGATACCATACTGATAGGGTTTATTCAATGTATTAACTAGTGTTAATGGGAATTGATTTAACCGAGGCTTTAGCTGTTTTAGGTAAAATTAGATTTAATACCCCATATCTTATATCGGCGTTTATAGACTCTGAGTCTATTTCTCTTGGTAAAGACCAAACCCTCTTAAAAGACCTCTTTCTGGCCCCGTTTTCGCCCTCTGTAGGCCCTTTACCTACTACAGTGAGCTTTGTTCCATCTAAAGTAATGTCCACGTTCTCAGGAGGGATTCCTGGAATATCAACTGATACAACATATGCTTCTTCATTTTCTGATAAATAATAATCAGAATTTTTAGCATAAAATTTATCATTAAAAAAGGAATTCATAAAATTGTTAAAATCAGTAGTCATTAGTTCGTACATATATAATCCTCCTCTATTCTGGTTATATTATATATGTAAACAGCTTATTACGGCTTGTCAACTACTCTGAGATTTTTTATTTCTAGTAGGTTGTGTATTTCGTTTTCTACGTCTATTTGAAGCCTTGCTGGTTCTGCGACGTAACCTAGCTGACTCTTTCTCTTTTTGTCTTTTCTTTTCTGAAGGTTTCATGAAATATCTTCTCTGTTTAAGTTCCTTAAAGAGCCCGTCTTTGATAAGCTTACGCTTTAGTATCTTCATTGCTCGTTCTAGGTCACCTTTTTCTACTTTAATCTCAATCATTTACTTTCCTCAATCTTAATTATGGTTTTATTTTGCGTTTCATTAACTTTAGCATCAGGTCTAATATTTAGAATCTTTTCTTTCATTAATAAACAAGGGTCTTCGTCTACCTCAATAGCAATTCCATTTATCCCTAATGTAGCACAAGCCAATAAAGTATTTCCAGATCCACCAAATGGATCTACAACTAATGAAGTATTTTTTATACCGTGTAATTTAATACACCATTCAGGTAATTCTTGAGGGTATTCAGCTGGAAATGTTTTTGATTTTTGAACAGTTTTATATGGAATAAACCATACATTTCCTCTACATCTAAGATCTTTACCTTCCTTGTTGTATCTTTTTATATTAGATTTATCTTTATAAGGTACTCCTATTGCATTTCGATCTAGCTCAACATTTTTATTTTTAGTCAAGTGGTATACCATCTCCGAACAATCATTTAAAAACCTAGAACTATTTATGGGGTTAAAATGCCCACGACTTGTATCTGAAAAAGATATAGACTTAACCCAAGTAATTCTATTTTGCATATAGAATCTTAGCGTGGGAAATTCATCGGCAAAGGGCTGTATTAATAAATACTCTACCTTAGTTTGTAACTCCCTATTAGTAGATTTGGATCCATAATTAAAAAAGAACGACCCTTTAGGTTTTAGTACCCTATGAATTTCATAAAAAACATCTTTCAAAAACATCAAATATTCATGTTCTGGTTTGTTGTCATTATATTCTGCATAATTGATATTTATATTATATGGCGGGGATGTTACAACTACATCTACTGAGTCGGGTGGTAAATTTTTCAAGGCATTTATGCAATTGCTGTTTTGTATTATTAGCTCAATCATGTTATTACTTATTCTTTAAAATACTTGTAGGTTTTAAGTAATTCTTCTGTGCTAATTTTAATATCCTCTCTCTGAGACGTACTGGTTCGAATTCTAAATGAATACAAACATGATAATACGTTCCCCAGTTATCTGCATGAGGGGCGGTAAACCAATCAAAAACCTCTTCTCTTACTTTAGGATCTTTATCTAGGAGATCAATCATAGCTCTTTGCAATAAAGCAAGTAAGAGAGATTTCTCCGGGGTTTGTAGTTTAGAGGAATCCCCTAAAGGAAGTAAATCCAAAATATCTGATTCTTGTAAAAACATCATAATATATAAATAAGCTGTTGGGTTAATAAAACTATTTTAAAGGCTTGAACATCTCAATACCTTTCTCAGTATGTCTAATAAATATCAACTCTCCGTTCTGGACAGATACCCGCCACCCCTCATCAATCATTTGCTTAAATCCATGAACAGGATCTTCAGAAAAAGAAGGTTCTTGTTCTTCCTGCTCTATTTCTTCGTACATCAAATCATAATAAGACGGGAGTAAAGAGCAACCAGACATAAATATACATAAACAAGATAGGCTTAAAAGGAGATTATTTTTTTTCATCTTTTTCCTTTTTCTTCTCCGAAGGTTTTCCATCTTTTCCTCCATTGTTACTCCCACTAGATCCATTTTTCTTTGTTGCTTTTTGTTTTGCTTTTTGTTTTTGGGCGGGAGGTAAGACTAATGCATCGAAAGCTTTACCTAACTCTAAAGCTTCAGCCCATGATAGAGGAACGTGTCTATTACTACCTCCAATATCTTCTCTACCTCCACACCCATCAAAGCCGCTTTCTTCTAATTTATCGTAGATAGCCAGTAAACCACCTGTACCAAACATTTTTTCGGCGGCAGTTTTATCTTTAACACTAAAAGTAATAAAACCTTTACCGTTGATGCCTCCATAAAACGCTAAAATAAGAGGAGAGTGAGTATACCACTCGGTAGCATAAGTATGTGAGAACCCCCACGCTGAGCAGTCTATTACAGTTACTTTCTTGGAAATAGATTCGAAAGGTGCCGCTCTTACTGATTGTAAAGTAGTTTCTACTATATCAGGTACGACAGAAATTAATTTATCTTGCGGGGTAGTTAAAATATCTCTCCATCTCGCTACCCCTGCATGAAATGCGGTAGTATCTCTAATAGTTATATTAGTTAAAGCTCTCCAGTATACTATCAACCTTCCCCAATAATCAGACATCAAATCTACGTCTTTTGGGTTCGTATCTGCTTGATTAATCAATTCAGCTACATGAATAAAATTTTGACTCCAGATATGTTTTAAACTACTATCATCTTCAAACAATTCCGCAAAACAAGGGTGTGGTAGTTTACCTGCAAGTGCAGCAATAGCAAAACAAGCATCTTCATCAGGTGTTCCAGTTACTACAAACTTAGGCTTGTCACTTCGTTTTCCAAAATGGTCTCTATAGGCTCTAATAGCTACACCCTCTAGGTGTGAAAAAGAACCATGGTGATCCATCTCTAATTTACATACTACAGATTCATCGCCAAAAGAACACTCTATAGGGCAGTACCCCTTTCTTAACCAAGAACGAGCTTCCTTCGCAGTTTTTGCTATCTCTATGACTACTGGATTAGCCACGTCGAAAGGATCTAATGAAGCTTTTTGATCATCCATAAAAATATTCCCCTATTGTGGAACTACGGTATTTGTACTAAAACTATTTTCAATTACACGGGACAGTGAGAGAATTTGTTTGGAGAGCTGATAAAAGTTTTGTTGCACTTCTAGATCACTATAAAAATCACATAGGATATCCATAAATCTATTTCTCATACTAATAACAGCGTCTAAATAAAAATAGTACACATCTCTTTCTTGTTTTACCTCAGAATAGGTTAATTTGTCAAGTAAAAAATACTCCAATTCTCTCAAAAATATCCACCTATTCCACATAAACCCCTTAAATTCTTCTTTATTTTTTTCAAAAAACAAACTATAGGGGTTCATTTTAGGCTCCACAAGTTTCATATATCTTGTTATATAGTTTATTTGCTGGAAGGATATAATCTACTCTTTCTTGTTTTAATTGTTGAATTAACTCTACCATCAACCCTTCTTTAGAGTAGGTTTGAACTATTATATTCTGTTTGAAATAAGAAGGTATATTAATATTCTTACAAATAACATAAGTTATGTTATTTATTGTATACAACAATATTTTTTTTCTTAATAATCCTAATTTACCATAAACAAAAATTAAATACTTCCACTTATTAATTTCATCTGTGCTGAACTTTAACAATATATACACGGCATCCTCCTTTTTAGTAATACTTAATATCTGTAATATCGCCTACTTATTGTATCGACTAGGTAAGGAGAAAGCTTTAGCGTTTTTTTGATTTTCTTGAGTATTTTCTTGTTTTTTTGCGAGAGGCGGCTGCTGCGGCGTAGCTTTTTGATTTATATCTTGTTTTTGCTGGTTTGAGAGTTTCTTTTAATTTAATATAGTATTCATCTGGTACGTCTTGTTTAGCAAGTTCGGTTATACCGTCCTCTACTTCGGTGTGACACCGATTACATAATAACACACATTTACAGCACTCATGAACGATCGTTTCCCATTTATACCTCAAAATGTTCATGCTTATATTAAAACGTTTTTTAGATGAAACTACGTGGTGCAACTCTAAGGCCCTTAAACAAGTATGGTAGCCGCATATAAAACATTCATTATGCATCAATGCTTTAATTTTTCTTCGTAAAGAGGCTGCTTTTCTTTGCTTGTGATCCGAATCTATTGCGTTAGTAGGCTGTTTTCGTCTATTGGTGGATGTTTTGGATCGTTTTTTATAAGGCATTAGTTATTAAATTTATGAAATTTAGGTTGTTTTTTACCAAAAATAACCAAGTTGCACAAAAATTTACATTTAGGTTCTTTTTCTAATAGAGTAGAAACAAAAATACCAGTTTCTCCCATTCGGTGTTGGATAACTTCTAACAAAGAACAGCTTTCATCTACGACGGTTAAATCAGTAGGATTATTTTTCTTAAATTCCTCCGACACTAATCTCTGCCCTTGCTTATCTCCATCTATAAAAACTGTTAAAGTTTCGTTTAGTTCCATTTCATAATAACCCTCTTTATTAGCTGTCTCAGATAGCCCTGTTACCATACCAAATAATGGTATTTCGTCTCCTACTTTCAAATCATCAAGATTAATAAAAGATAAATGAGTTTTAATTTCGTCGTCTGAGTCAGCCATAAGAGGGCTATTATGTTTTATTTTGTACCTTTGTCACAATCTTTAGGATCTACGGCATGAAGTTTAAGCGCGGCTGCTACACATTTTACAAACGCCCTTGGCCTAAAAAAAGGATCATCTGTTTCCTGCTGCTGCTTAGCTGCACATGCCTGGCTTGCTATTTGAAAAATTTGATAATTGATTTGAGCAACACCTAAATTATATTCCTCACAATCTTCCAGAGGAGCAAGCCCTTCTTGTACCTGTTGATCTAAATTTTCGATAAAATCTAGAGGATCGTCTAGTTGTACCTTTTTTGTTGCACACCCTGAGCACAGTGCAAACACCAGCCCTAACAATACTACATGAATATACTTCATTTTTATTTATCCTTTATCATTTTAATTTACACGCCCCCGCCACCAGATACAGCTCCACCATTAGGCAAAACTGCAATGAATATGTAATCTCTCTGAGAACTACAAAAATCTAAACACAAAGCTAACTATCCGATATTTAACGACTCGGTGTTAAAATCCGTTGTAGTTTCTTCTGTGGTTTGCGAGTCGGCTAGATCTCGCAGGTTTTCCAGAGATATAGTTTCCAAAGTTTGATTAAATTTCTCTTCTACTTCAGACCACACGTTGGAAATAGTGGTGGAAAGACCGTTGTTAATAGCGGGCTTTTCCTTAGAAGTGGGCTTTAGTGCGGCCATGATGGTATTCAATTTAATCTCATCTGCTGGTTTAGCTAGAGTGTACCCGCCTGCTGGTCCTCTCTTACCAACAACAATATCTGCCTGCCTAAAACGATTAAAAATCTGTTCTAGGAACCGCTTTGGAATATTCTGCCTTTCAGCGATATTCTTCACACGGGCGCTCTGTCCTGCCTGAGACAGATCGATAAGAGCCATAATACCATATTTTTCTTCTTGTGATAATTTCAGTGACATTTTGTAGTTCTCCTAAGATAAAACAATCAATACAAATTCATAAAAACTATAGGCACTTAAGTACCTTTTCATACTATTTTACCACATAGTTATCTAAGGTGCAAATATTTAATCATTTTTTTCATTAGTAATTGTAATAACTTAGAGAAAAGAAAAATATTAGAAATCTTAGTAATTTCAATTGGTTAGCTACATTTACTATCTACTGTGTTACAGGAGTGACATATCACAGATGAACATCCATCAACAAATCTTACTTCGATATTAGTACTTTCACATTTTTCACAGTATTTAATAGTTTTTGCTAAATCTTCCTGAGATACATATTTTTTCAAAACCCTAGCTAGACATTTTTCAAATCCTGCCAACGCCTCCGAAGATTTTTGTAGTTGGGTAATAATAAATTCCAAAGGTGTACCGTGTCTTAGTGATGTAGAAACGAGTCTTGTTATGGCCGAATATTGTGGATTTTCAAAATATTTATTAATATCAATTTCTAGCTCTTCCCCATCCTGCTCCAACAATAAAATATATTTTTTTCTTCCAACTTTCCTTACCTGTCCAATATTTTTTTTGTGGGCTATGTTATTACAGTGCCTACCAGCAAATACCTCATATACGGATGCCCCCATTAGGCCAACTATTACAATATACTCTTCTCCCTGAACGGTTACTGGATGTATTTCACAGGGTAAATATTCAGGTCTAGAAGGCGCCTCCTGCCTAACTATAGCATGCGGTCTATTGATCTCATTCTCTATTAAAACACCAGACCTGCTTCCATCTCTATAAATAGTAACGCCTTTTAATCCTTTTTCCCATGCATAGGTATACAAATTCTTAACTGTTAATACTGAAGTATCTTTTGGAAGATTAACTGTGCTAGATATGGAATGATCTATATATTTTTGAATCAATGCTTGCAATTCTATCCTTTTTCTCCAGTTTATTTTATCGGAGGTAATAAAATATTCTGGTAAATATTCCATTAATCCCTCATCTGTTAATACGTTTGGAAACTCAGAATTTATAATATCAAAATAACTTTGTACGTTTTTATCAAAGACTGGATAGTTATGCCACCTATCTCCATCCTGATCAATAAAATCTACTGTAGAGTTTATATCGTTTGCGTTTATTTTCCTTCTGCGTGTATAACATAGTCTAAATGTGGGTTCAATACCTGAGCTACATCCTGAAAGCATGGATATAGATCCTGTTGGAGCGTTGGTTAGAATAGAAATATTTCTTCTTCCGTGTTTTTTCATTTTAGACAATAACCAATCGGGAAAATGACTAAAAAAAGGACAATCTTTTTCTACTTCCCACTCCCAAACAGGAAAAGGTCCTTTCTCTATAGCCATGTTGACAGATTCATCATAAGCGTTATGACACAAACTACCATAGATGCGATCTACCATCCACAAAGCTTTATCGGTATCGTATTTTACACCCAACTGGGCTAAACAGTCAGCTAACCCGTGAGTTCCTAAACCTGTTCTGCGCCCTGCCTTTGCTGCGTCTTTAATGTTTTCCCAAAGTTCTATTTCAAAATCTAATTCGTGCCTATCCTGTGTATATGTTTTTCTTTCTTTAGTTACTTTTTTCAAAATGTTGTCTATGTGTTCAATCTCAACATCTATTACTGCATCCAACATTCTCATAGCAACACGAACATCTTTTTCAAATAATTCAAAATCAAAATATGCATCATATTGAAACTTGTTACACACATAGTTAGTTAAACATATACTTGTGAGTCTGCATGAATCAAAACTACTCAATGCGATTTCTGAACAATTGTGCGCTAAAATGCCATTTGCAGAAAAACATTGGATGTCATTAACACTACAATCAAAGACTTCTTTAGTTCCTATTTTCTCTATGGTTTTTATTTTATCAATAAAACGTTCCCTATTTGGTTTTCTTTTGTACTTTTTAATAAGACTATATAGTTTTTCTTCTTTCTCAGGGTCTTTAAAATTAATTTTTTTATAAAATTCTATAACATTGTCTTTCGTTATAACCAGCTCATGCATGGTTTTACAGTGATATAAACGCACGCCCCCATAACCGTCAGGTAGTTCATAGTAACTTTCAACCTTTCGATCTGTATATATAGTTGATATTATACCAAGACTAATTAACATGCGTTGAACTAATTTTAACCCTTTAAGATCATTACTTGCTAAACGTACTGATATTCCTTTTTTTTGATCTCCAATAACCGTTCCGTCTGCATCAAACCAGCCTTGAATGAATCCCTTATAAAACTCTGATGATGTTTTTTCTATTAAACAGTTAAAATCTTTTATATCTTGATTAGAAAATTGAGATACAAACTTATATAACTCAGTAGATCCGAGTCTTAGTTTTTCCTTTCCTCCTTCTGCCCCGCTTCCGCAATCTGATCTTATAGTAATACCTCCATTCACTAGACAAGACAGGGCATGTGCCTTCATATATGATTTTGTTTGTCCCCAATAGTCTAAATATATAGAATTTTCTGCTGACGTGCCGTCTCCCTTAAAATTACCAACCAACCATCCTTGTGAGTAATTACCACTACCCTCCCAAAAATGATTCCTACTGCTATTCAAACAAATTGAATCCCCAGGGCTTAAATATTTTAATTCTGCCCATTCGGTATTTTTATAATATCTGGAAATTTTGTCACACTTTTGTAACTTATGGTTATTAGTTAGTTCAAGTTCAAAACCCTTATTTGTAGTTACTTTATATACTTCTCTAGTGCCTGTCTTAAAAAACCCCAAACTTTGATATAATTTACCATCTACAACAGCCTTAAATGGAATACCTATTAAATCTTTTACTTGTTTGTGTCCAGTAGAAGTTAATATCCAAGTATCGTTTGTTATACAAGGATTAGTACTTACAGTTTTAAATTTTTTATAACAATGTGCAGGAAGCATATTTGTTATGTTATCCCACATCAATATTCCAGGTTCCCCAGAAGCATGAGCACACTTACAAATCTCTGTCCATAATTTATAAGCATCTACTTCTTGTTTAATTTTAGGATTATCTGAATCAATAGGCCATTGCTGAGTAAATTTATCCTTATTTTTTACAGCAATCATAAACTCATCAGATAGTTTCAATGAAACATTAGCGCCAGTAACTTTGGTTAAATCTTGTTTCATTCTAGCCCACTCTAAAGCATCTGGATGTTTAATATCTAATGTAAGCATTAAGGCCCCGCGCCTGCCGCTTTGTGCGATAGTCTTGCAAACATTAGAAAAGAAATCTGCAAATCCTATAGTTCCTGAGGATGTTCCTGCTGCATTAGCTACTGTTGCTCCACATGGCCGCAACTTACTTAAATCTATCCCGTCCCCACCACGATGCTTCATTACAGTAGCTTCTTGAAGAGCTGCTTTGAAAATAGAAGCCATTGAATCATCTGGGCAATACGTAACAAAACAATTACTTAGACTTTGTAGAAATTCTTTATTTCCAGCAGCAGATAAAATACTTCCTTGTGGGACTACTCCTTTAAAATTATTTACTGCTCTTTTAAATTCCTTATACCAATGTTTAGGATTATCTGTTGTTTTTGATAAAACTTTACACACTCTGCTTATAACCTCTTCAGCCGAGTGTTCTAAAAAGTTTCCTTCCTTGTCCCTTAGTAAGTATTTGTCAATAAGGACATTGGCTCTTAACTCATCCCCTCCGAAAAAAGTATAAACCTGCTCAAATTGCTTTTTAGACATCCTACAAATCTACTGTTATTATATTTTTTTTAACGAAAATTATTACTGAGAATAGTATACTTGAAAAGAATAGTGAAGACAACTCCGCTCCTCTCCAGTCCTAGTTATTTATCCTTCCTAATTACTAGAGTACACTAGTAATATTATATTTGTGTAAAATAAATGATTATAAAAAAATTATTTACCCGTGCTCCCAAAACCACCCTCACCACGATTTGTGTCTGACAGCTCCTTGGTCTTTATTATTTCAAATTCTTGTGTCAAATCTGGTACAATCAAAGCTTGTGCTATTTTATCTCCTTTCTTTACTAAAAAAGCTTGAAAAACATTTGGATTTTTTTCAGATGTATGACAGTACATTCTTACAAAAATCTCCCCCCTATAAGAATTATCACAAACACCTGCTAAAACATGACAATATTTTGATACAGAACTTCGATCTTTTAAAACTAATGCATACCCCTTAGGCATTTCTACTTTTACTCCTGTTGGTATTAATGCCGTTTGATTTAATTTCACAACCATGTCTTTATTAGCATATAAATCAATACCAATATCCCCTTCTCTAGGCATAGAGAGGTTTGTAGCTCCTGGTTCGTAAACTACTTTAATTTTTTTCTTATTCATTAGGAGGAGTGTTTGTTTTAAGTTGCCGTTTTATTGATTCTAATTCCATGTGCTTCTGGTTAGCTACCTGTGTGCGCTGTATTGCTATAATTGCAACTTTTATATAACTAGCTAGATCGTGATGATGGAAAGTTACCCCTTCCATCCCAAAGCCTGCCTTTTCAGAACAATATTTTAAATAGTCGTAATAGTATTGCAATTCCTGCATGTCATTAAATAATGGTTTAACGGGCTCCTCTGGGGGCGGAGGTGTAGCTATTGGGTTATCTGCTAGGATGGAGACTTGTTGTGGTGCCCCTTTCGGAATAGTAATCGGGTTTATCCCTTCTCTTGGTGGTACTTGCTGTGAGGGTTGATCCGTTTTATTTGTTTTTTGTGTTTTTGTTTTAGCTTTAGACTTAGTTTTAGATTTTTTAGTTGTTTTTTCTACCATAACATAAAACCATTACTTTTTTTTATTAACTATCAAACAGCCCAATCACTATACTTATCTTTCTCTCGCTTGGACCTAAAAAGATTTAATATATAATTTTTTGTATAAGTGTTTTTCCTGGTACTGTTGCTAGTAAGGATAACGCCACCTGCAACCTCCCTAGGTTTACTATACTTGCTTATATTATCATAGTAAGTGGTAAGAGTAAATACCAAATCATTGTTATAAGCCTGACCAAAAGAGTCTGGAATACTTATAGATCTTATCTCTTTAGCAGTTGTTACATTCAATATTAAAATAAAATTTTGTAATGTTTTTGTATTACAAATTTCTATTATATTTTCTTCAATTAAATTGGCATATACATTGTTTATTTTTCTATTAATACTATCAATAATATAATTTGTTAACAGTTCTTTGTTCATCGGATTTACAGAACCTTGTTTTTGAGTAAAAATATCTTTAAACTTCCTAGTTCTCAGGTCTATAGTAAAAAGAAAATTTTCCATTACAGTGTACAATATTTTATCTACCCAAGCTAAGGATTCAGAATTTAATGATACCAGTTCGTTTAAAATTTTATCATGTGTGTTTTGCAAACTAAAATTATTTGCAATATGTTCAGAAATAATTCTTTTTCTTAGCGTAGAGTTTTTATCTTTAAGTGTTTGTACAATATTTCCTTCCGAAGAAGCAGTTGTATCAATATTATCTTTCAAATCTAATAACGAATACGGTATAGTTATTTCTTCTCCTTCTAACTTACGTATCTTTTCAAAGAGGAGGTTTGCCCACCTTTTAAGAACTCTCTTACCCATTGGTGGGATAAATGCTGCTTCTTCGTCTCTTTTAATTCCTACTTTTTCAAAATCATCATGAAAAAATGTAATTAATTTAACTTTCTTTTGAATAGAGAGTAAACGATTTCTCTCTCTATTACCCATTTCCTCATAATCTTTATATCGTAATTCAACGAAAACAGGTAAATTATCTACATATACCCCATCTAGCTGACATGCAACAGTAATTTTATTCAAATTGCGGTAAACTCTTGTACTAGGGTATGTACCTCTTTTTGTATGTTTTTTAAGCATTCTATCTATGTTCACCGTGGTTGGGATTCCCAGCCGCTGTTTTGGAGTAAAAGGAACTCCTGCTTGTAAAAGAAATTTAAAAAACGTTCCTTTTAGCTCAACAGCACTTAGTTTAGACCTATAGTTTAAGTCTTTGATTATATCAGGTCTATTACTCAGGCTTACTTCAGTTGATCCAGTAATATCAGGCATAAGATTTAATCCTTATTTTAACCATGTTTTTCCAATAGATCCCTCAACTACCGAAGGAACCAGAGGAAAAAAGAAATTCATTGCTTTATTCATTTCACATTTTATGATTTCATGTGCCGATTCTATTTGATTATCCTGAACCTCAACTACAATTTCATCGTGTACAATCAAAACAATCTTTGCATCAATACCTTTATTTAAAAATTCTCTACGAATAGTTACAGCAGCTAATTTAGTTGCATCTGCTGCACTGCCTTGGATTAACATATTAGCAGCCTGTCGAGATATTTCTCCCTTATAACGTTTAATAATTTTTTGTTTAACGTCATCTAGATTTTCATAAGTAACTTCATTTTTCTTACCCGTCCATTGATTAAACCCCTCATAAACCCAAGACATTTTATTATCTTTAGCTATAGCTATTACTTGGGCTGGTGTTTGAGACGTGCTTACCCACCTAATACGCTGTTGTAAATCTGTATAAAACCTTTGTCTTCCTAGAACAGTATTACTGTAACCTGTTTTGTTAGCAAAAGCATGTACGTTTTCTAACTTCTGTTTCAAATCTGGATAGGTTTGCCATATACGATCAAATATACCTTGGGCTTCTTCCATGGAAATATTCATTCTCTTTGCTAGGTTGTAAGGGCTCAGCCCATAAACCAAACCAAAATTTACTGTTTTAGCTATATCTCTCTTTGATTTAGCTTCTGTGTCTCCGCTATCTTTAAGCTTAACAAACTCGTCGTAAGACATGTGCATTAATCCAGCAGCCATAGCTGAATGCAAATCTTTTTCATTCTTGTAAGCGTTCAACATAAAAGCATCACAGCTAACTGAAGCAGCAATTCTTAATTCTTGTTGAGAGTAATCAGTAACAATAAACGAATACCCTTTTTCAGGAATAAAACATTCCCTAAACCCTTCTCTTTTACTCAACTGATCACGTAGTTGTTTTATTTCTGCTTCTGTCTTTCCAGCCTTGTCCATTCGCCAATGAATTATTTTCGGTATTTGCTGAAAATTAGGATGTCTAACTGAAGAGCGACCGGTCCTAATAACTTGGTTTATATCAGAATGAATACGGTTTGTAGTAGGGTTAATAGCAGATACTAATTTATCGCCAAAAGCATCAAGCAGTTTAGACATTTTTCTATAAGATAACATACTATCAACTGCTTTTTTCTGATCTGTTCCCTCGCCTAATTCAGTGGATAATCGAGTTAATACTTTTACATCTGTGCTTTTTTCAGTGATTTTAATACCTAAAACATCTCTTAGAGTAGAAAGTACTTGTGAGGGTGAATCTGGATTGACTGCTGCTGTTCCTAAGAGAGTTTTCTGAGGTGCGTATTTGCTAATACAATTTAAAAAGTCTTTGCGATGGCCTAAATATTCTTGTTTTACGTATTCTATAACTTTTTTATGTGTTTTTGTACAAAAACCTACCCCACTCAACTCCATTTCAGTTACTACTTCCAAAAATGCAAATTCTAATAAAGCTGTATCCCATAGGCTTTTTGTAGGCGGGTATAAAGTAGTAAAAAACTTTTTTGTTTCTTCATTATCTATCTGCTCAATCCACTTGTTATAAAGCATATTTGGAAATGAGGTTTGTAAAAGATTAATTTGTTTTTCTACCAATGAAAACAAAACAGCCACATCACTAGCGGCATACGCTAACTGGGCCGCAGAGAAAGTTTTCTCGTCAGGGTGATTTGGAAACGATTTTTGCATTTGCTCTTTAGCGTTTTCTGCTTCTTTTTCTGCATTAGCCAAGCCTAGCTTATGGCTTTGTATTTCAAGTATTTTATTTGTATGTCTAAATACTACTTGATCCAGTTTATATGGTCCTTTTTCTTCAGTTCCCCCTTTAATTATTTTCTCAGCAATAAAAGTATCAAATAAATGTGTTAGATGAATGTTATATTTTTGTTTTAAAAACTTAGAATCAAATTTTATATTGTGTCCTACTTTCCAGCATGGTGATTCTAAAGCAGGTCTAAAAATATTACAATCTATTCCCCTCCTCATATCAAAAATGTATTGTGTGTTATTTGGTAGACCAATTTGTAGTAGTAGTATGTCGCTGAGATAGGGACACAAACCCGATGTTTCCAAGTCCACCGCCACAAAGTGTGATTCCTCTCTACAAAAATCTACAATAGTAGATATAGCTTTCTCGGCGTCTTGTTGGTTAGTGATATAATAATAGTTTACCTCCATAGGGAGGATTAACAAATCTCCGTTCTCTAATAAAGCTTGTTTTGTGGTAATCAGCTCCATCTTTATTTTACTCTGAGCTGTTGTCCAATTTAATAACTTCTTCGTAATCCAAAACGGGCCTATTAAGTGCCTCCTGCATCAACTCCATACATCTTTTTAATTCCTCTACACTAGTCCCGAACGGCTCCATGAATTTAATTTTACCGTTTCTCTCTTCCGTAGAAGACTCATCCTCAAAATAACCAACATATGAAACTGGTTTATTCCCTTCGTAATAAACCTCTGCTATATAATAAATATCTTCAGCAGGAAAAGTAATTTCCATTTCTGGTATAAAGAACTCAGGTATATGTCTCTTAATTACTCGATAATTCCAGTGTGGTGGTGTTTTAAAAACTTTATTTTTAACAAAATCAATAATTTTAGCCATCTTAATAAGTTACCTTTTTATTAATAAGAAACATATTTTATCATTTACTCTTTCTTCTGTAAATCAAAATTACGTCCTTGGTATTTTCCTGTTGTATCAAGAATGTTAGTTTTACCTATAGCTTCAATATAATCAGCATGTTCTTTTAATTCTACCATTCTTATAGGCATATAATAATTTAAAAATTCTCTTAAGTCTGGATAATTCTTTTCTTCATAGGGAATTAGTTCTAAACACCTAGGACTTGGAACCACTACATTATGGGCAATTTTGGTTCGTTTACTTTTATCTAAAGAAATTAAAGCTTTTTCTTTATATTCAGGATAAGGAAGTTTAGGATGATCTGCTATACATTCTAAAGCCTGACTAACTACTTGTCCTAGTTTATAAGTATTTTCAGAAGATATATTATGAACTCCTTCTTCTCTATGAACACAAAATTGTTCAATTGTATCAACCACCTGATCAACATGTATTAAATCTAACATAGCGTTTTGTGAAAATAATACAGGAAGAGAATCTACTTCTTCTTTTTGCAAATGCAATATAACTTTATCCACATAAAATGCTACATAGCCTGGCCACTTATTTTTATCTAACAGCTCTATCCAATTATGTCTACCATATACCTCTGTTGGTCGAACTATACTGAATCTCTGGTTTGCACTTTCACAAAATTGGGTTACCATCTGCTCGGCTAGAACTTTTGTTTGACCAACATGGTTTATTGGTTTTAGTTTGCTATTTTCCGTAACTTCTTTTTTTCCATGATCTCCATACACAGCCGAACTACTCATATAAAGAAAATAATCTGGAGGCATTTGATTAATGGCATCTAATGTCCTATTCAAGGCTACAACTGCTTGTAAGTCTGTAGTTGTGGTAGTAAGAGGGCTAATACCTCCGGAAGGACCTTCTGATCCAGCTAGGAAAACTACTAGGTCTGGTCTATGTGCTAACATCCACGCATAAATATTTCCAGCAATAGATACATCCATTGTTATTTGGTTTAAAGTAGAGTTAAAGCCAGAAGTATCCGACATTGTTCCGTACCTATTCATGTCTAATGAATAGATATCTAAATTTTTATATGTTTTTCCTAGTTTCGAGACAAAATTCCTACCTATAAAACCATTACCACCAATAACAGCTACAGTTAATAAACCTTTTTGGTGTTGTACGGTAGGTAATCTATGTGCTTTATCTAAATCAATCATGGTTAATTAATGCAGATTTTTTTTATCATCAATTAGCTGATCAGGGTTACCCGATATTTCTAACAATAAACTTTGAGCATCTTCTTTTATCATCAGAGAAAGACTGTTTATTTTTTTTATTACTCTTGATAGGTCTGAACCATCTTTATCATTTATAAAAATATGCTCTAACTCATTAACAAGCTGTTTTTGTTTATTTACTACTTCGTGATAGGAGTCTAGCCTACTAAGCTGGCTTTTAGATATTTTAGTGTTTTTTTGCATAACTTTTTTTGATTTATCAATAGCTGACCCTAAATGGTCTATTGATGCTCGTAATTTGCAAATAGTAGTTAGCACTTCCTGAGGTGTCTTGTTAATCATAGGTTTTCTCCATAATTAATAATTTTTAATAAGTAACTCTGTTATTTTTCCACGTTTGGTACCACAACTATTAATAGACCTACCTGCTTTTACTTCCACTATATTGTAATCTTTAAAAAGAGTACGCATAGATTCTGTATTAGCGGCAGAAAGTAAAAACTTACTACCCCAATTAGATACCTCATCTAAATCTCGTTTGAGTCTTAGATGATCCTCTATAGAAAAACCTTGGCTGGTGTAGGCTGTAAAATTGGAGGTTGCGTTTAATGGGTCGTAAGGCGGATCAATATAATAAAAAGTTCTTGTTTTGTCGGTAGCGGTAGCCTGCCTCCAAACTACCCTACTAAAATCTTCATTTGAAATACTAGTCATTCTTCTAGAGTTAAAAAGAGAATTAACCGCAAGGATGTTATCTTGATCAAAAATTAAAGGATTTTTATATTTACCAAAAGGTGAATTAAAACCACCCCGTGAATTATATCTAATTAGCCCATTAAAACAAGTTTTATTTAAATAAAGAAACTTGGCTGCCAGTTCACCTCTAACCATAGGTGCTTCGTTTTCTAGTGCTGGGTTTCTATTGTTAAAAGCTTCCCTTACTTTTTCAAAATCTTCTCTGTTATTGAATTGCTGTAAGTATTCCAAAGCAGCAGAAAGCACTTCGGGATATTCTTTGATAACTTTATATAAATTAATTATATCTGGGTTGGAGTCATTAATAACAAGTTTCAAGTTGGAAAATAGCTTAGCCATATTAAAAAATACAGCCCCTCCTCCAACAAAAGGCTCAATATATAAATCAAAGTTGTTCTCAAAATCTAATGGTAAGTTTGTTGTTATGTGGGTAAGTAGTTTAGTTTTACCACCAGGGCATTTTATTACAGGTCTAGCTGACAAGCCAACTACTTTAGTTTGTGTATTTTGTTGGGCTACGCTGGTCATTTTTATGTACTCCTCATTATACAAACACTACAGTTAAATCTTACATGTAATTTATCAAAATGTCAATTAACAAATTAATATTATTAAAATTATGTATTACTTATTAAAGAAGCCCCCTCGTATTGAGGGGGCTACTGAGCACTTACGTTATTTAGGAGATAGATTAGAAAAGTGATATATCTTCACCACCATCAGCAAAAAACTCATCCATTATTTCGTCAGCAATGTCATCTTGCGTCACAGAACAATCAACATTTACATTTTCTGGTGGATCTGCATCAGGATCGGGCTCACCTTCATAGCCCCTTCTGTAGTAATCATCCGCTGTTAGTACGTTATTGGCTGGATCAGAAGCTATTGCAAATCCTGCGGCAAGGCCGTCGAACCTCATAGAATCTAATAAATTAGTTTCTACCTCATTAGCAGGTTGTTCTCTTTTCCTGGTAGTAGAATGAGTCTTCGGTCTGACCCACTGACCTGAATTATAGCCCCCTGCGGTTGGGTTATATTGATATTCTGGGTTTAGTCTTCTAAATTCTTCTAAATAGGGATCTTTTAGATCGTGGTTCCCTCTGGAAGATTCAGAACTTCCCAAATTACGAAGAACTCTAGTAAACCCTGATTCTCCCTCTTCATCTAATTTTCGTAGGAATCCTTCCTTATTTGGGGATTTTAATGTAGACATATATGCATCAAGACTATCGTGTAATCCTATAAACACTCTACTTATAAAAATAAGCATCAACTCCCTATATTCCTGCATATCTGAGGTTAGTAAATCGTCGGGGTCTACTCCTTGTAAATAATTCAAATCTTTATGTAAATTCTCTAGCCGTTTCAATAAAATATCTAGTGTTTTGCGGTCCATTTTCCAATCATTCATGCTTCTAGTCTCCTGTATATTCTAAAACATCAGTGCTGTATTAGTAATATCGGCAGGGTGGGAGCAGAACTTTAGGTTTTTTTT
>Ga0180433_10000650_pt1 | contig 59073 bp, 44 predicted proteins | sample SS_ome_8_FD_132980 | JGI IMG/M metagenome (GOLD analysis project Ga0180433, IMG submission 132980) | Hypersaline lake sediment archaeal communities from the Salton Sea, California, USA - SS_1_D_1 metaG | ecosystem: Environmental > Aquatic > Non-marine Saline and Alkaline > Hypersaline >... | reverse complement strand
TGAATCCTCTGATATCAGGCTGGAGTCTGATTATTGAACAGCGCGATCCCAAAGCCTTGAATCGTACCCTTAACAGACAAAAATGGATGTATGCAATAGCCATTGTAAGTTTGATCGGGGGAATGATTCTGGGGATCCTGCTGATTCTGCGTGATATATCCAGAGAACAAAAACTGGCCGAGCTTCGATCAGACTTTGTCTCCAATGTTACCCATGAACTCAAAACCCCCTTAACCTCTATACGCATGTACGCTGAGACCATGCTTATGGGACGGATAAAAAAACACAATGTACAAAAAGAGTATCTGTCAGTAATTGTTCATGAATCCGAACGATTGACCAGACTGATAAATACGGTATTGGACTTCTCGAAAATTGAACAGAATGAGAAACGGTATACTATGGAAAAAATTGATCTTTCCCAGGTTGTGGAACATGGACTGTCAGCCATAGCATACTATCTTAAAGAGCAAGGATTTACAGTTTCTACAGAGATCCGGCCCGGTCTCCGGATAACAGGTGACAGAGACGCTCTGGAACAAGCGCTGTTAAATCTTGTCAGTAACAGCATGAAATATTCCGGTGACAGAAAAAAGATCATGGTCCGGCTGTATAAGGCTGGATCCAGTGTGCATCTTGAAGTGGAAGACAGGGGATTTGGCATTCCGGAAGAAAAACAGGCCTTTGTATTTGATAAATACTACCGGGCCCATCAAAGGCATAAGAAGCAAAGGGAAGGTTCCGGTCTTGGATTAACGGTTGTGAAACATATTGTTGAAGCACATGGGGGACAGATTGAACTAAAGAGTAAGGTGGATGAGGGAAGTACATTCAGAATTATCCTTCCCATTACCTGATATTAAATTGTGGAGGAATTATTAATAAGAAAAAAAATATACTGATTATTGAGGATGATGTCACCATTCTCCGGGGACTGAAAGATAATCTCACCTTCGAAGGATATAAGGTAGAGACTGCAACTGACGGGAATGAAGGGCTCAAACTGGCCCTGAAAAAGCCACCGGATCTGCTCCTGCTTGACATTATGCTCCCGGGGCTGAGCGGTTTATGATATTTGCCGGAAGATCAAGGAACAGCTGCCTGATATACCCATAATTATGTTGACTGCCCGGGGCAAGGAAGTTGACAAGGTTGCCGGGCTTGATCTGGGTGCTGATGATTATATTACCAAACCATTTTCTACTCCGGAACTTCTCGCTCGAGTCAGGGCTGTTTTACGGAGAGCAGAAGGAAAAGATACCACCCTTAATAAATTTGCCTTTGGTAATATAGTAATAGACTTCAAGAAACAGGAGACCATGGTTGAAGAAAAATCAGTGCACCTCACAACCAGAGAATATGCTATTATGAAATGTTTTATACAGCATGCCGGTGAAGTTGTGCATCGATTTCTCCTGCTGGATGAGGTTTGGGGGTATGACGTCTTTCCCACCACCAGGACAGTTGACAATTATATCCTTGATTTACGAAAAAAAATTGAAACCGATCCATCCAAACCAAAGTTCCTCCTGAGCATCAGAGGTGCCGGATACAAGTTTGTTCCTGACCCGTGACAAAACAGTGACATATTTTTTACATTTCTCAGGGATGACAATGACAATAAGTACTTTGAAAACAGTTATATTGTGACAGATCAATAGTTATAACTATGTCTCTGAAATGTAAAAAAAGGAGGTTTAACATGGAAAAACGTGAGTATATCCAATTATTCTGTTTCATTCTGGTGATCATTACAGCAGTTCCCATGTTTGCACAGACAGGGAGCAGCCTGTTTGATAAGGGTTTGCTCAAGGAAAATGCAGAGGGCGATCTGAAAGCAGCGATCACTCTCTACCAGAAAGTGGTGAAAGATGAAAGCACTGACCGCAGCATTGCACAGCCAAAGCGCAGTTGCGGATCGGCCTCTGCTATGAAAAAATGGGTAATGAGGAAGCCAAAAAGGCATATCAGGCTGTCATCGATAAATATCCGGGTCAAACAACGGAAGTAGCCGAGGCCCGAACCCGTATGGCGGAATTATTGTCAAAACAGGCTTCCAGCCAGACTTCGGCTCACCTGTACAGTTTCAATGAAGAAGAGTTCTATCTTGAAGGCCATTTTCTGTCTCCGGACGGGACCAAGCTTCTGGGAATCAATATGACAATGACCATGGCAAACGGACAGAATATTGCTTACAAAGATCTCATGACCGGCGAGTTCAAACGAATTACTCAATTCGACTGGCAGAGTAAAGGACATGGGTATACCTATAACCCTGTCTGGTCTCCGGACGGCAGCAAAGTCGCCTATAATTACCATGGGTTTCACGAAAAAGTCTGGGAGCTGCGCGTATCTGATTTTCTGGGGAATACACGGACTGTGTTCACCGGTGAACCGGACGGAAAAGATAAGATCTATCCGTGCGGGTGGTTTCCTGACGGTAAATCACTATTAGCAGTCTACATCACCAGCCAGAATAAAACACAGCTGGGTATAGTATCACTGGAACGCGGGAATTTTGAGCTCGTTTATGAACCCAATGTACCGACCGATGCTAATTTTCAGCCGGATGCGCGATACTATTTCCAGCCTGATCTGTCGCCGGACGGCAGGCATGTGGCATTCGATCTGGCCAGCGGTGAGGATAAAAATATATACATTCTCGATATTTCCGCAAAATCGGTACAGGTATTGGCTGAATCACCCGCCCATGAATCCCGACCGCTCTGGTCGCCAGACGGGAAGACCATTGCTTTCTTAAGTAACAGGCTGGGGAGCCGGGCAATCTGGGGAATCGCTGTAGATAACAATGCCAATCCCACAGGGCAGCCCTTTATTATCAGTCATGTCATGGCCGGAACGACACTGAATAACTGGACTCCGCAGGGAATTGTTTACACGAATGTGGTTCAGATGCGTGATATCTATACCATGCCCATCGATCCCGAGATCGGAGCTCCAGCCAGTAAACCGGAATTGCTGGATTTCCGGCCCACCGGTAATAACCTGCTCCCGATCTTTTCTCCGGACGGTGAGTATATCGCCTTTCTGATGCGTGAAGTTGAAGGCAATCCCGGCCGGAAAGTTGTCGTCTATTCATTGGCAGATAAAGAGGCAAAGATTTTTAAAATCCCCAGTAAAAATACCTGGACCTTCCTGGCGGATTTTCGCTGGCTCCCTGACGGCAGCGGCATCAGCTTCTCGGCTGAGGCTTCTGAGGAAACGCCGGGGTGGGAGGAAGGAACCAGTGATTATCGATTCTTTATCCTTGATGTGAAGTCCGGTCGGTGGAGAACAGAAGATTTGGGAGGGAATTATCATCGATGTGAATGGTGCGGCAATGGCAGCTATTTTTACAGTAAGTATACCCCGTCCGGTGATCATCTGCTGGTCGAGAGAGATTCAGGAACCGGAGAAGAACGAACAGTGGCTGAATTGCCCAAGGGGATGGTCGTTCTGAAATGTTCCCGGGATTACCGTAAAATAGCAGCCACCACACGGACTAACGGGATCGAGATTTTTGATGCTGCCAGTGGTAACAAATTAAAAGAATTCCCGGGATTCAGCCTGCTGGCCTGGTCTCCGGACGGCAGCCGCATCATGGCAAAGAAAGGCAATGATCTCTCTTATCATGTGATTTCATATGAGGACGGGACTGTCACAAAATATGATTTATCAGAAAATCTGGTCGGTGGAGACAGAATACAAATTGATTGGTCTCCCTCAGGGGATCAGATCGCCTTATCATTCCGGTTCGGTAAGGTAGATGCCTATATTCTCCATAATCCCCTGGCCGGACAATAGCATTAACAGATTTCGATGCATGAGATGAGGGCGGCTGCAGACAGCCGCCCTTTTTTTATTGTCTATTCCTGCCCTGTGTACCTTTGCACATACTATTCGACTTCGATACAAGTGTTATGATACGTTTCATGACAGAAGTATGACATATGTTTTACAAAACTCTAACCTGGCAGTGACACATCCCCGATATAATATATTTACATTAATCTAAAATCCAGTCATACAAAAAATATTTGAAAAGGAGGGACCTTCACATGAAAAATAATCATTTTATAACAGTTTTATTAATTATTTGTATTAATCTAACCGGTTTTATTTCAGCAACTGTTTTTGCACAATGGGATTTTGATGACGGCACCAAACAGGGCTGGTCTGGTTCCGGGGGAGTGTCGGATGAAATATTCTGGTGCTGGGATGATTATGTCAGTTATCCGGATTTCCCCTATGATGAAGTGGGTAACAACCAAGGCTCTATCTCCTTTCAAACCGAACCGGGTGTCCCACTTTCCAATTTATCAAAAGATGAATATATATTGAAAATGAGATCACCTATCTTATCAAGTGTGGAGACGGAAGGGTTTTCAATGAAATTCATGCATCTGGGAATTTTTTATGAGATGGGAACATGTATTTATCCATGGCTTACCCTTTATTCGAAAAGCGGGCAAAAATATTCAGGATCTTATGATGTTATATATGATGACGATCACTGGGAGACTTTGGTATGTTCCCGTGATTTAAGCAATTATCAATATTTTACATTAACCTGGGTTATTCCCAAAGAAAAACTTGAAGGTAAATACGGAGGTTTTTTTATTGATGAAGTCCAGCCAATATATCCAAAAGCAGATCTCTTCTATTTTTCTGAAAGCTACAGCTACAATAGTCCGTCCATCAGTTTTAATCTGTCAGTCGGTAATAAAGGAAAAGCTCAGGCAGAATCCTCCTCGATCATATCTTTTTATCTGTCCAGAAATGCAGATCTGTCAGATCTGGTTAAAATCGGCGAAACAACAGTTTCGGCTCTCCATCCGAATACTGTAGCTCAGGTAAACTTTAGCACAGACCTCTCCGGATATACCGGAACCTACTATGTTGGATTTATACTTGATTCCCACAACGATGTCGATGAAGAGGATTTTGCAAACAATATCTGCATATTTGATTCTCCCATCGATTTCGGCGGACAGAAAGACCCAACACCTGATATTCAGGTAGATGATACCGGTGTGTGGTTTTACAGTACGACTGTGGGAAATACACAATATGCAACCATCACTGTTTCAAACACCGGAGATGCAGATCTGCAGATCAATACTGTCTCTATGGATGACTCCTATTCAGATTCCGACCAATTTGGGATAGAAAACACTATTGACTCAGAAATTATCAGCCCGGGTAATTCAATTGAACTTACCTTTTCCTTTACACCTACTTCAATGGGATACAAGACGGCAAAAGTGGAGATTTACAGCAATGATCCGGATGAAAATCTGGTAAATATTTATCTTCATGCCAATAGTGATATTGCTGGCAATATGGTGACCAATGGAGGGTTCACCAATAATTTAGACGACTGGTCTTTTGTTACACTGGAGGCCGGTCAGGCAACGGCCTCTGTAAGTGATGGTATATTTCATGCACAAATCGAAAACGGCGGCACGGAAACCTGGAATGTTCATTTGAATCAATTGAATTTAACTGTTGAGCAGGGTAAAACCTATACAGCTTCGTTCGAGGCCCGTGCTGAAAATCCAAGAGATATCTTCGCATTCGTTGGTATGAGTTCAGGCTCCTATGAATATTATAATCAAGATTATACTTTTTCATTAACAACTGATTGGCAGACCTGTACATTTACATTTACCATGACCTATCCTACAGACGCGGCTGCACGGATTGGTTTTGATATCGGCGCTTCCGACTCGGATGTTTATTTGGACAATGTCAGCCTGGTTGATGAAGGCTCGGCTGCCCCGCAGGAACCTGAAGGGAATATGACCAGAAACTGGACCTTTGCCAACGGGACATCCGACTGGGAACTCCGGGTGCTGGGTTCAGCCCAGGCTGACGGTTCTGTTGTCAGCGGGGCATATAAACTGGATATTTCAACCAGCGGCGCCAATACCTGGGATGTCAGCTTAAATCAGACAGACCTCTGTTTTGAGCAGGGGAAAATCTACACCGTTTCCTTTGACGCCCATGCAGACGGTCCCTTTACATTGCGGCCGCTGGCTGGTATGGACAAGTCACCCTACACGGTCTACGGCAACAGGTCAGCGATAGATGTTACAACATCGCCTCAGACCTATTCGTTTACGTTTACCATGAACGAACCCACCGATGCATCAGCCCGCATCGCCATGGATGTCGGGACCTCCCAGGGAGCAGTGTATCTTGACAACATCACCTGTATTGAGAGTGGTGCAACAGCAGTCACTGATGAGAAGAATCAGCAGCCGGACCGGTTCAGACTCTATCAGAATTATCCCAATCCCTTCAATAATGAAACGACCATTCAGTTTCAATTGCCTGCAAAAAGCTTTGTGAAACTGAGTATTTTTAATTTAATGGGTAAAAAAATAACAACACTGATTAAAGAATCACGGGAGACTGGAGTACACACTGTCACCTGGGATGGCAAGGGACTGCCCAGCGGGCTGTATTTCTACCGTTTGAAAACCGGAGATATAGTCGAAACCCGGAAGCTGGTGTTGCAGAAATAAGAATTATAACACATCTCCTCCACATAGTTGGATCCCGGTATTATCACCTCAGAATACCGGGATTTGATTTTTTACCAAAGTGTTCTCAGATATTTTTTGGGTTTCATTACGTTCAATCTAACCTACTTTTTCCTTCTTAAAAGCCCCCTGTGAATATCATGTGTCATAACTTAAAAATAAATTTTTTCTTGACATTAGAGAGCTAACTTATTATAATTTAATATTAATAACGTAATGAATATCACTCCTAACCTGGGATATTCATCCTAGCTGTACAATAGTACCACCTAATAAAAGATAGTGACCTGAATATAGGAATTGAATGATGACCAATACTTACCCAAAAAATTTTGCCCGTTTTTATGATGTCATATACAATAAGGTACGGAATACAGTTGATTATGAATTCTTCCTTAATCAGATAAAACAGACAAAAGGAACGGTTCTGGAAATCGGGGTCGGTACCGGCAGGTTTTTTATGAACGCTCTGCAGTCCGGAGCAGACATATACGGCTGTGATATCAGTGAAGAAATGCTCGGTGTTCTAAAGAAAAAACTGGATAAAGACCAGTATCAAAGAATCAGCAGGCAGAATATTATAGACTTTACATATGATTTTACTTTTGACCTGATCATTGCCCCGTTCAGGGTAATAATGCATGTACTGGAAAAAGGTGAACAGATAAATGCTCTGAATAATGTGTATAATTATCTGAATTCGGGTGGCAGGTTTATTTTTGACGTCTTTGTTCCGGATCTGAAACAATTAATAGATGGTATTAAAAATCAAGTTGATTTCATAGATGAATATGAACCGGGAAAGAAACTAAAGCGAACCGTCTCCACCAGGCCAGATTTGATTAACCAATTGATCAATATTCACTTCCAACTGGAATGGGACGAAGATAATTTAGTAAAAACTGAAGACTGGAAACTTTCCCTGAGATTTTTTTTCCGCTACGAACTGGAACACTTGCTTGAACGTTCCAGGTTTGATCGTTATACCATACTGGGAGATTATCAGGGGAATGGACTGAATGAAACCTCAAAAGAGTTTATAGCTGTTTGTCAGAAAAAATAATAAAATGAGTTTCAGTATTTCCTTGCTTACTTTTCAATAGAGTATAGTTTAATAGGAGATATGTATGCAGTATCGTAAAACTACTATAAAAGACTGGTGGAGGTTGGTTTATTTGTTCTGCTCATGCTAGCAGTTATTACTGTTACTGCAGTAATTCTGATTCCGGTGGCCTGGCCGGTTGGATTTTTTATTTGGGTAGGAGTATTTTTTAGCGGCAGTCTTTATCTGTTAGTTTTCTGGCATGCTAAAAATACAGCATATTGCTGCCCGGAATGCGGATTCGAATTTGAAATTTCTGTATGGACTGACTTTACAAGTCCTCAATTCCCGAACAGGAAGTTACTGAAATGTCCTAAGTGCGGAAAGAGAAACTGGGTGAAAGTATTAATGAAGAAGAAATAGCAGATTACTTTTTGCATTGATTTTTTTTAAAGTAAAAAAATAGTTATAATTTGATTTTCCTGCTATAATTACTATATTAAAACTGAAGCTTACAGTTGTTTAAAAAAAATTAATATTATAACATATGTTTGTTGCAAAATATATGGGAAATCATAACTAGAAATCAGCTGCTCAGGTTTTTCACTGTTACCAATTGAATCACTAAGCATTCTGATCCTTATAGGCCTATTATAATCGAACAAAGCAGAATTTAAAAATAAGAGGAAAATTTATGCAAAACAAAAAAACAGCAATAATTTGCTCCTTTCTGGTGTGTTTACTGGTTATTCCTTTGATTATAGTGAGTGTTTTTGCTCAGGAAAGAATTACATTTTATACAAAGACGGATAACAGAAACGCAGACTGTGATATGTATTCAGTTGTTGAATCAAAGAGTATTAAAAAAATAACAGAACAGGATGATGGAAAAAATAAAGAAATGCTGTCATATTTTCCGTTGTCAGAAGGAAATCATTGGATTTATCACGGTATTTACAGGACGAATTGTGCTTCAGGTATATGTACAGATACACTGACCTGGAAAATGGAAGTGAGAGAAGTGATCAGATTAAGTACAATAACAGTATATATTATAAAAGGTTTTCCATTCCTGTTAAAAGGGTATATACTGGATTCGTCAGGTTCGGAGAAGAATATATTAAATGAGGAATATATTGTTGTTCAGGTCGGTTCTGATACATTCTACCAGTGCGGTATTGCCAATGATGATGATGTGAACAAGATAAAGAACAGTGAGGAGGAAGATGCAATAGAGTTTATGGTTTTATCAGGCATAATTAATGAACAATATACATTTCTGGATTTACCTTTAACAGATGGAAAACAGTTCAGCAGCTGGGAAGTTATTGATTCCAGTAATGTCTCATTAAATGAAGTTAAAGGATTGTCCGAGTCAGATACCTATGTTGAATATACTGTAGGCGTTCAGAATAGTTTTTCTGAAGACATATCGTTTGATTTCGTTCCACAGGTTGGGATTACTGAATTTTATTTCGGCGGACACGGACATCAAGGAGATGTTCAGCTGGTAGAAATGTCTTTAAATAAAAGTGTTAAAGAATAAATCAAAGAAATTTGTGAACAAATAGAATGAACAGGTTCATATTATTTATTACAATCAACCGGAAACAAGGAGAGAGAATATGAAAAATTCATTACTAAAAGGAAGTTCATTCGGACTGACTTCAGGTGTTATAACCACACTGGGTTTGATGGTAGGACTTCATTCCGGAACGAACTCTGAAATTGCTGTCTTGAGCGGTATTATTACTATTGCTGTTGCAGATGGCCTCTCCGATGCTTTAGGCATACATATTTCTGAAGAATCAGAGAATGTGCATACAGAGAAACAGATATGGGCAGCTACCATCAGCACATTTATGGTAAAATTTTGTGTTGCACTCACTTTCATTGTTCCGGTTTTGCTTCTTGCACTTTCACTCGCGGTCATAATAAATCTTATTTGGGGAGTTTTTATTCTGACAGCACTCAGTTATGTTATTGCAGCATCTCAAAAGAAATCACCCTGGATAACAATAGCCGAGCATGTGGGGATTGCAGTTGTTGTGATAGCTGTTACTCATTTCCTTGGTGATTGGGTGTCAAGATTTAATATATAATAAATTTTTCATTTATGAAGTATTAAAAATGAATGGCTTATAATTTATGACAGGAACAAAAATTGTCTGTACCATAGGGCCTGCTTCTCAGAATCCGGATGTTTTACGGCGTTTGATAAAATCGGGAATGAATGTAGCCCGTCTGAATTTTTCTCACGGGAATCATGATTTTCACCGTCAGGTATTCAATCATATCAGAGAAATTGCTGAAAATTTAGATAAACCCGTTGCTGTTCTTCAGGATCTGGCTGGTCCTAAAATCAGGATTGGACCTATTAAAGCAGATCATGTTATTCTTGAAACCGGGGGAACCTTTACTCTTACCGGAAAAAAGGTGCAGGGTAATGCACAGCGGGTCTCCACATCACGGCCGGATCTGGTCCGTGAAGTACAGCCTGGAGACCCCATTCTGCTTGCAGATGGATCCCTGGAACTGAAAGTGCTTGAAATCAGGGATAGTGATATTATCTGCAGAGTAATTATCGGAGGAACTCTCACTTCTCATAAAGGAATAAACCTTCCAACCTGTTCTCTTAATGTACCACATCTAACTGAAAAAGACCGCCGGGATTTAATGTTTGGTCTCAAATTGGGGGTGGATTATGTAGCCATGTCCTTTGTGCGCAGTGCAGAGAATATTCAGGAGATACGCCGGGTGATGAATGAACAAGGGTATATGGTGCCGGTTATTGCTAAAATTGAAAAACATGAAGCTCTTTCCAATATAGACGGAATCATAAAAGCTGCAGACGGGATAATGGTAGCCAGAGGAGATCTTGGGGTGGAAACACCCCTGGAGAAAGTGCCCCGGGTACAGAAGAATTTGATTATAAAAGCTAACCGGTCCGGAATTCCGGTGATCACCGCGACTCAAATGCTGCGATCAATGGTGGAAAGTTCCAGGCCGACCAGGGCGGAAGTAACGGATGTTGCTAATGCGGTACTGGACGGTACAGATGCAGTGATGCTGTCTGAAGAAACTGCAATGGGTAAATATCCGGTAAAATCAGTAACTTTTATGAAAAAAATTACTTGTGATGTGGAGGAGAATGAAAAAACAGACCTTACACCAGCCTGGTTTGATAAAGAAGCAGTTATGTCAATACCCGAAGCAGTAGGCTATGCAGCCTGTCATCTGGCCAGAAGCTGTGCGGCCAGAGTCATTATAACCTTTACCCGGACAGGAAATACAGCACGCCTGGTCGCTAAATATCGTCCCAGGCAGCTGATACTGGCACCAACCCCTTCAGTACAGACATACCGCCGTCTCTCTCTGATTCGCGGAGTGATTCCTATGATGACCGAAAACATTAAAGATACTGATGCCATGATCAGAAGTGTTTTCAAAAGGGTCCTGGCTACCGGATGGGTAGAAAAAGGAGAAAAGGCAGTCATTACTTCCGGCTCTCCCCTGAGAGCGAAAGGGACAACTAACCTTATTCAGGCAGAGATACTGGATGATGAATTGTAAGAGTGTTAAAATCTTAATGCCCGGGATTGTCCAAAGAACAGACAATAACCACAGAATTCACAGAGAGAAAAATGAGGACACAGAGGATAAAATTATGTTTAATTTTTTTTTGAACGTTGTGTCTCTCTGTACACGTTGAGGTTTTATTGTTTTGAGACTTTTCGGACAGCTCCGATATAATTAAATTCAATAATAAGGATATTAATAATTAACATAAGCAGAGTAACTATATATGCAGATATTTACTATTAAAGCAGGTATTAACAGATGTTATGTTATCAGGGATGAGGGGACAATTCTGATTGATGCCGGATCCCCGAATAGCATTCACCGATTCAGAGAAGCATTTAACAGGTTCCATATACATCCGGAAGATATCGGATTAATTGTACTGACACATGGCCATTTTGATCATGCCGGGTCAGCCAGAGACTTAAAAACACTTACCGGAGCTAACATTGCCATTCACAGGAATGACAAACAGGATGTGGAACAATCCCGTATACAATTTCCTTCCGGTGCATCTCCCTGGGGTAAATTTCTTCGATTTATTTTAAGGCCGGTATCCAATAATGCTTTAACCAGATTTCCTTCTGTCAAAGCTGATATCGTTTTGGATGATCAGGATTATCCCTTGGCTGATTTTGGTATAAATGGGAAGATTATCCATACTCCCGGGCATTCACCAGGCTCAGTAAGTGTTCTACTGGAATCAGGAGAACTGTTTGCAGGATGTCTGGCACATAACAATATTCCCTTCCGGTTCAAGCCCGGACTGCCTATATTTGCAGAAGATCTTGAACAAGTAAAAGAAAGCTGGGAAAAAGTTATCCGGCAGGGTGCGGAAAAAATTTATCCGGCTCACGGAGATCCTTTTTCGGTAGATATTATAAAGAAAAAGTTATTTAAATAATTAATATACATTCCCCTAAAAAGCACACAATCAATATCGGGTGCCGTCTATAAATACCTTTAATAAATCAAGGACAATATTTTTGACAAAACGTTCGTACTGATAAGTTCTGCGCTCATAAATCCGGGAATCATATCTGCTTTCACCACACCCAGATCCGGTCTCAGATAATTCGACCCGTTGAAACTGTACCCATCCTGAGTAATTTCCATATCCAGCTTATAACAATTATCAACCGTGCCGTACGATACTTCAACCGTAGCATTGGTGGAACTGATAGAGTAAGTCAGGGTCGTTGGTAAGACAGTTGGATTGGAGGTGTCGCCGCCAAAATAGAAATATCCGGTTGAATTAAAGGATTTTTGCTGACCTGTTTTTCCGTATTCTACTTCCAGAGGCGGATCCCATACTTCCTTAAATCCCCATACCGGATCTGCGGCTGAGGAAGGATCGGATTTTGCAGTTACATTATCATAATAAAACTCTCCTGCCTTATAGGTCACCTTATCCAAGGTGGAAAGACCCAGCCAGAATATCATGCCGTGCCAGCCCTGTTCTGAAAAAATACCACACCGTATTTTGATGTAGGATTCTCCGGGAAACGTCTCGTTGTCCACACCGAGAATTTCTCCCACTCCAGTGAAACTGGTCAATGCATTGTCATATATTTTATACTGAAAAGTCCAGTCAGTTGAGGGCGGGAACCAGGCTGAATGAGGATTATCCTGCGGTTCCGTGGATGACTTTTTATCACAATACACAATTAATAAAATACTTACCAATAGAATTATTAATAAAGATATCGACACTCTTTTGTTATAATGCATGATATCCTCCTTTTTTTAGATATTATTAACAATAGTATAAGATGATTGTGAAATATAGAAATTAAAAATAATACAAAAAATTTTGATTATATACAACAAAAATATATAATAAATTATAGTTTATTGATTTCTCATGTTATTCTTAAATTTAGCTCAGAAATCACTTGACATTGTCCAAACAAATCATTATATAATAATTTGTTTATTATATTTTAGTTTGCCGGTAGTCAAATAAATAATCTGCAATTATAAAGTTATTTTCCTAACATTATTAACATGAGAATATAGAATGAAGAACAGATTTATTGTATCACCATTCTTTATCGGAGAAGCATTACCGGATCTGGAATCTCTGGTAAAACCAGGCTGGTTTATAAATACACACTCTATACAAAATAATGACAAACAGTTAAGAATGTCTGTAATTCATAATAAAATTGCTGATTTTGTCACAGAAACAATAAGGGATAATGAACGGCCGGTCAGCATAGCAGGAGACTGCTGTGCAGCTATGGGTGTACTGGCAGGATTACAACGAGCCGGGGTAGATCCCTATCTTATCTGGTTTGATGCTCATGGAGATTTCAACACCTGGGAAACAAGTCCCAGTGGTTTTTTGGGAGGAATGCCTCTGGCTATGATAGTGGGAAGGGGAGAAAAAACAATGCTGGATGCTGTCGGTCTTAAGGCCTTACAAGAAGACAGGGTAATACTGACAGATGCCCGTGACTTAGATGCTGGTGAACGGGAATTGATCAAAGAATCTAAGATAATCCATTTAACAAAAGCAGAGAGCTTAATTGAGTATCCTCTCCCGGATAGCCCTTTGTATGTCCATTTTGATACAGATGTTGTTTCGTTACAGGAATCGCCTGCACATAACTATCCGGCAAAAGGAGGTCTTTCATCAACACTCCTAAAATCTATCTTCAGCAGGTTAGCAAAATCCGGTCAGGTGATCGCTGTTTCCCTCTCCTCATGGAACCCTGAACTGGATAAGGATAAAAAAAGTGAAAAAGTCAGTATGTCCCTGCTCGACACTCTCATTATTGAAGAGGTGTAATAAATAGAATCAGGTACTGTCACAATGTTTAAGCGGTTTGTGATTATCTCTTTTTTAAAAAATACAGTTCAACAAATCAATAGGAGTGAACAATGAAATTAACCATGTTTTTAAAACTGTATGTTATCACCATTCCAATTTTCTTTATTGTTGATATGATTTGGCTGGGACTCATTGCTCAAGGGTTCTATAAAAAATATTTAGGTTTTCTTATGAGGCCACGGGTAAACTGGACAGCTGCGGTGATATTCTACCTTCTGTTTATTATCGGTATTATATTCTTTTCTGTACAACCTGCCCTGCAGGCCGGATCCTGGACTAAAGCAATGATCTATGGTGCTTTGTTTGGATTTTTTACTTATGCAACATACGATCTTACCAACTTAGCAACCATAAAGGACTGGCCGCTTATAGTAACTGTCATCGATATTATCTGGGGATCAGTGTTATGCGGCATTGTGGCGACAGCCAGTTATTTGATTGGGAAAAGTATATTATTGTCGTGAGTAGATGTATAATTAAAATTTTTAACCGAACAGGAATCAGGTATGAATAACAGTGATAATCAGGATTCATTTCTAAAAGAAAAAATCAGGCAGTTAATTGAAAATCAGCCTTTTGCAGTGTTATGCACCCAGGGTAGTGAACAGCCTTACGGATCTCTTATTGCATTTGCTTTTTCTGAAGATTTGAAACATTATTTTTTTTCAACCCCGAAGGCAACCAGAAAATATAGCCTGCTGGAAAAGTGTAACCGCATTGCCCTTGTTATAGACAGCAGGACCCGTAATCAGGAAAATCCTAAGGAAATTGAGGTAGTCACAATAACAGGAAATGCAGTAGAGCTGAAAAAACAAAATGATATGACTCAGGCAGAAAAAATGCTGACAGAAAAGCATTCTAATTTCTCAAAAATTATACCGTCTGAATCAGCTGCCCTGTTCCGGATAGATGTGAATGAATATGTATATGTAACCCGTTTTCAGGAAGTATATCAGTGGATTCCTTAACTTTCTGAAATTATTTCCAAGATCGGAATTATCTGAACATTATAAATAATAAAACCACAGAGTGCGCAGAGAATTTACAAAATTAATAAAGTATATATAAATATAATTTTTCTTCTGTGTACTCATTTTCTACTCTGTGAATCCTCTGTGGTTATTATTTATTATTTTGGATAATTCCGGAAAGGATAAAACAGTATGAAAAAAGAAGACCGTAATGCACTAATCAGCATTCCCGTTGTCATTCTGGCCGGAATTGGTATTGTCTTAGCCGGAAGCAGGGGCGGCAGTTTAACCCAGGGGATACCCCTTTTTGCCTTTTCAGTGGGACTTGCCTTTCTTATCCAGTGGATAGCATTTATACCAGCTTATCTGCTGAAAACAGAAAAATTTTTTGACCTCACCGGCAGTGTCACTTACATAGTTGTCACTGTAACTGCAGTGCTGAACAGCCCGGTAGTTGACGGACGTTCAATTCTGCTTCTGGCGCTGGTAGTAATCTGGGCATCCCGCCTGGGCATTTTTCTGTTCCGCCGAATTAATAAAGCAGGTAAAGACTCGCGTTTTGATACTATCAAGCCCTCATTTATCCGTTTTTTTAATACCTGGACACTTCAGGGACTGTGGGTGACATTCACTTTAGCTGCTGCTCTGGCTGCCATTACCACTCCTTTCAGAAAAGAATTAGGAATTTTTGCTCTGATCGGTGCTCTGATCTGGATATTCGGATTTACTTTTGAAGCAACAGCTGATGCTCAGAAAAACAGTTTTCGGTCAGATCCGAAAAACAAGGGAAAATTTATTCATACCGGCTTATGGGCATGGTCCCGTCACCCCAACTATTTTGGCGAAATTACTCTGTGGATCGGGGTAGCAGTGATAGCGTTGCCTGTGCTGCAGGGATGGCAGTGGGTCACGCTGATTTCCCCGGTATTTGTCTTTCTGCTCATTACCCGTATCAGCGGAGTTCCTATGCTGGAGAAAAAGGCAGATGAGAAATGGGGCGGGCAGGAAGACTATGAGATGTATAAAAAAAGTACCCAGGTGCTTATTCCCTGGCCAAAGCGTTGAGGTGTTTTGTAGATTTTGGTAATTATTATTATCGAGGATAGTATAACGGGGTATCGGGGTAACGGAGTATCGGGGAAAAGCGCAATATCCAAATTACAAATTACAAACAAAAGTATTCTTGCCTGACCAGTTTGGTTATTGGGATTTGGTGTTTTAAAACACCCCTCTTCCTCGGCTTGCGCCGAGGGTCTCCCCTCAAGGGGAGAAGTGCTTAAAAGTCCTCCCTTGAGGGGGGGACTTCAGGTGGGTGTAAGAATATTTCCACGAATCTCTTTTCCATTCTCCTTTTCGCCATTCTTCCTCCTCCATTTTCCATTCCACCTTCCAGCATTCCACTATTCCAGTATTCCAGCATTCCATTTCCTTTTTTTCCTTCATCCCTTCAAGCCACCCAGCTTATTGTATCAATAATATGTTTGCTTATTATGAACATTATTTTTACATTCCTTTTACAAAATAATTGTAATAAAAAATATCTGCATTTTTTATGATGTCATTTTTTTTGTTATCCTGAAGGAGAAATAATGAATAAAAAATTATGCCTTTTGCTGACAGGTATACTGTTTTTGACTGCAGGCTGTCATCCTGATCGCAGGATATCTCTGGAACATTCTGATATTAAAGTCATGAGTTTTAATATTCGCTATGGTACTACTGATGACGGTGAAAATCACTGGAATTACCGGAAAACTCTGGTATATGATGTTATCCGTCAACATTCACCTGATGTAATAGGGCTGCAGGAAGCTCTCCGGTTTCAGATTGATGAAATAAAAAATAATATTGCGGGTTATGAAGAAATAGGTCAGGGCCGTGAAGGCGGAGAAGAGGGTGAATATTCAGCCATTCTGTACCGGACTAAACGGTTAAGAGTTGATGAGTCAGGAACATTCTGGCTTTCCGATACTCCGGAAGTTCCCTCAAAACATTGGGGGAATGCCTGTATCCGTATTTGTACCTGGGGACATTTTATTGACCGTAAGTCCGGTTCGGCTTTTTATCTGTATAATACTCATCTGGACCACCAGTCACAGGCTTCCCGGGAAAAAAGTGTCCGGCTGATAGCAGAAAGAATACATACTCGTCAGTATGGTGACTCGTTTATCCTGACCGGTGATTTCAATGCAGGAGAACAAAATCCTGCTGTCAGATATCTTACGGCAGCTGAGAAAGGACAGAATGGTTCGCCTGTTGTGATGAAGGATACATACCGATTGCTGCATCCGGATGCAGAGGATGTCGGAACTTTCAATGCATTCAAAGGGACAAAGACGGGAGAAAAGATAGATTATATTTTTGTTGCACCTGAAACCAGAGTGTTAAGTGCAGATATCATACAAATGGATAAGGACGGACAATATCCGTCAGACCATTTCCCGGTAACAGCTGATATCCGGTTTGAACCGGTTTTTGAAATATCAGAAACCGGCATAAAAGACGGACCCGGCAAAACAGAAGGTGAATGAAACGATTTCCCATTTTACATACATTGCTGAATATTATATTGATTTTTTCGATCTGAATGTGTATTGTATTATAGATAACTTATCAAAATTACTATACAGAGACTGAAATAATTTTATACTTTTGAATTGCATTTTGAAAAAAAGGCTGAATGCTGTTATCCAAGCAACCGTTATCACAGAATTCTGAACGTTCAGGGGAATAACTCTTTTTTAAAAGTCACTTTAACAGGTAGAATTTTAGTATAAAAACAAAATGTCCTTTAAAAATAATAAACTAGGTCCTGACCACGTTAAGATTCACTATTCCTTTAAAAAAATTATGACGGGATCGGACTTGTCACACAGACGACTGCCTCTCATGTCTGCTAAAAGTGTACAATCCGGGCCTGTTATTTGGCTGACAGCATGCGGCCATGGTGATGAAGTCGGCGGTATAGTGGTAATCCAGGAGATATTCAAGAGTATTCGGCATCAACTTCTCCGTGGTTCAATTCAGGCATTTCCTCTGATGAATCCGCTCGGATTTGAGACCGGTTCACGTAATATAACTATAAGCAGGGAGGATCTGAACCGTTCTTTCCCGGGTAATCCGAATGGATCATTGGGGGAAAGAATTGCATATCGTATTTTTGGTACGATTACAGAAACAAACCCCGCACTTGTTTTGGACCTTCACAATGACTGGATAGAGTCTATTCCGTATGTCCTGCTGGATCACAATCCGGGAGATTCATACAGATCTGTTTATGAAGATTCCTTGCGAGTAGGGGGAAAAACCGGATTATGCCTGATCGCTGATGATGAGAAGCTGACGAGAAGTCTTTCCTTTAATCTTCTTCTTCATAATATTCCCGCTTTAACTCTGGAACTGGGGAAACCGAATGTTGTAAGTGAATCAAATGTTAAATACGGGATTGAGTCCATCTGGAATATTCTTGTACATTTAGGTATGGTTGCACCCCGTGATAAACCGTTTAAATATCCTCTTCCTCCGGAGTACAGTCAATTTGAACTGCTGAAATATTCTGATAAGCCCTACAGTACTAAAACAGGAATCATCAGATTTTTAGCGAAGCCCGGCGATGTAGTTAGATCAGGACAGCACTTAGCCAAGATCGTCAATGCTTTTGGCCGACACCGGGAGACCATAAAAGCTGTTCAGGAAGCAATTGTTCTGGGCCATTCTGATTCCTCGGCTGCTTTTCCGGGGATGCCTATCATGGCTTTTGGTATTCCTGAAAGCAGCAGGCACTGAGTTCATCGAAGACTGACAGGCTACACCTTTTCCTTCCTGGTTCTCAAACTTTGGTTACGAGAACTTCATTAAGGAGTAAACTCTGTTTTCTGATTGTAATGTAGGATGAAAATCAAAGCAAAGCTTTGAATATTATTTCCGACCCAAATACAACTTGGCTCGGAAGTGAGGTGATTGGAATTTGGAAATTATTTGTTATTTGGTACTTGGCATTTTAAAACACCCCTCTTCCTCGGCTTACGCCGAGGGACTCCCCTCAAGGGGAGAAGTGCTTTAAAGTGCTCTCTTGAGGGAGGACTTTAGGTGGGTGTAAGGAAGTATGAAAAACCATGAAGAAAATGCCGAAGGTGAGGAATACCTTCGGCATTGTTAGTTTTCAATAATAATCTTTTATGGTAATATGGAAATGTATCACATTACAGATTATTTTTCCAGCTTAATAATGTCTCCAAACAGTTCTTTTTGTGCTTTGATTTTCTCTTCATTTCCATATACACAATAAACATTCTGTTTCAGTATGTCCTGAACAAAGGACTTCATGTTTTTTATATCTTCCGGAGTAGTTTCCAGGACATTATCACGTTCTTTCTGAACATCTTTTTTGGTTACATTCTCTAAATACCAGGAAACTGCCTGATCTCCTTCTCCGGAAGGAGTTAACGGTCTGTCCATGTTGGATATGGTACCGATTATGAATCGTGTCATAAGATCTTTTTCCGGTTCAAAGTCCTGGAGAAATTCAGGAGTATTTTCAAAGTTTTCCAGTGTTTCCTTAAGATTCGGGTCTCGATAGGAGCCGAAAAATACCTGACCTGTGGGAGCAAAGTTACTGAAGCCTCCATATGCTCCTCCTATTACCCTTATCTGTTTATGCAGCCATTCCCGGGAAAGAATTTGATTTAAAACTCTTATTTTGCCGTTCCACTCATATCCCAGATCTTTAAAATCATATCCCTGCAGAACATACTGGACTTTAGAGGCGGTGGATATACCCTCATTTTTCTTTTTAAGTGAAAATTCCCAGCTTTGTTTCTCAAGATCGTTCTGTGATAAGGATTGAGCAAATGGTTCAAGTTCTTTCTTTAATTCAGAAAAATCGTCTTTATCACAGGTTACTGCCACTATAAGATTATTTTTGTTGATCATAGTAGAGGCTGCTTTTTGCAGATTACCTATGATTTCATCAGCCATCTGATCATAATTATCCACCAAATCTGTGATAAACCAGTAGTATTCCAGTCCCCTGGTCAGTTCATCAAACATTCCCTGATTGGAGTAATAGGATGTAAGTCTGGTCAGAGCATATCCCATTCCGTTCCCTTTTACCCTGGCATCCAGTCTGGATTGATGTCTGGTCAGTAATGTTTTTAAGCGATCTTTATCAGTAAACACTGAATGATTTAGAATTTCATTGGTTAATTCGAAAAGCTTATTCATTTTGGCGTTCATCGCCTTAGATGAAATCATAAGTGAGGGCACCATTTGTTCATCACTTCTGTTTTTAAGATAAGTGTTCAGAAAAGTGTTAAATCCACCGGTATGAATATTCAGGGCATTATCCAGATCACCATAGGAATAATTTTCGGTGTTCAGGCTTCCCAGCACTTCGGATAAAAGAGCAGCATAGGGTATCATTTCCTGAGAAAGCACACGGGCATCAAAAAGAAATCTGATATAGACAATATCGTTGGTAAAGGCATCATAATATAATACAGGGATATCTCCGAGCTTTTTTTCTGAAACCTGATACCAGGATGCCTCCGGATTGATATCGTTTATTTCCAGTCTGGGAATGGTAGCTAGTGCTTCTGGGGAATCTTCTCTTTTCTGGAATTTAATTAATTCCTGTGTTTCTTTAATTAATTGTTCTTTTTCTTTTCGGGAAAGTCTGTTCTTATAGGCGGCAAGTTCATTTTTAATTTGTTCATTTTTCTTGCTCTCAAGTCCTGGTTTCGGTTTTAACGTGAACAACAGGGAATGTGGATTATTGAGCATATGTTCTTCAATAATTGTTTCCAGCAGATTGGTTTCCAGTGCAGTTTTTACTATTTTCAGGGGTTTTTCCCACTCAAGACTCAGGAAGGGATCGCCAGTATAAAGCCATCCTCTACTTGCATTAAAAAGATACACCAATCCTTTATGGGGAGTATTACCTTCCCGGAGGCGGAATTCTATCCTGTTGATGATACCTTCTATGGTTTCTTTATCCAGGCCTTTTTCTGCTGTCTCTTCCAGTGTTTTCATGATAATTGATTTAAACTTATCTGTATCAGAAGGATCAGCATTCTGCACCCTGATCTGGAATACATTCTGTTTCTGCTCACTGTTGTAGGCTCTGACCTCGCGGCCTATTCCGGCTTTCTGCAGAGCCAGACGGACTGGAGCTGATTCATGATTTACCAGGGCTTCACTTAAAATATCCAGAGCCATACCTAAGTCCTGATCTCTGCCTTCACCGATTACCCAGCTTAAAGATAAATATGTCTGGTTGTCAGTGCTGCTTCCCACAGGTACAGGATAATAACCAGATGATGTTTTCATTTTTTTAAAGGGTTTCTGAAATGCTATTGAAGCAATATCATCTGACTTCTCATACTGGGACAGGTATTTTTCATCAATAAAAGAGAGTTCCTTATCCAGATCAGCATTTCCGTAAAGGAATATATAACTGTTGGAGGGATGGTAATATTTCCGGTGAAAATCAAGAAACTGTTCATAAGTCAGTTCCGGAATAGCTGGGGGATATCCGCCGGAGGAATTACCATAACAGTTATCCGGAAACAGTATTTTATCAATCTGAAAACCCAGCTCTCTGGTTGCACTGGAAAAAGCACCTTTCATTTCATTGTATACTACTCCTTTATATTCAACCGGTGCATCCATCCCTTTTAATTCAGAATGCCAGCCTTCCTGTTTGAAAATGCGGGGGTCATCATAGATGCGGGGTTTTAGAACAGCATCCAGATAAACATGCATAAGATTGAAGAAATCTTTATCATTCATACTCGCCACCGGATACATGGTAAAATCACTTCCGGTCATGGCATTGAGAAATGTATTAAGTGATCCTTTGGTTAACACATCAAAAGGGCTTTTAACCGGAAAATTCTCAGAACCGTTAAGTACCGAATGTTCCATAATGTGGGGAGTTCCGCAGTCGGTTTCAGGGGTAGTTTTAAATCCTATGCAGAATGTTTTGTTGGGATCGTCTGCTGCGATCTTAAGCAGTCTGGCTCCGCTTTTTACATGTTCGAAATAGTAACAGTCAGCATTAACTTCTTCTACGAAACGTTTTTCAATCAGTTTAAATCCATTATAGGTTGAGTCCACCTTATACTTATCTGTCTGACAGGACAAAAGCGAGAAAATAAAAATTAATATCAGCAGATATGAGATGAGTTTTTTAATTTTCATGGTTACCTCCTTTAGTGATTAGTTATTTTATTAAAAATTTATATATAATCATATAAGATATATTATGTACGTAAATAAATTGTTTTTGTTGCATTCCATTAGTAAATATACATATTTCATTTTGTTTAATCAAATAAAATTCCTTGAAAAAATATTTTTTTCTTCATATCTTGCATTATGCCTGATTTATTTTTTATTACCCTAATTTCAGTGTTTTTAACCATCCATATTGAATCTTTTTTTCTTATTCTTCAGATAAAAGGACAATATCTTTCTAAATGGTTCGGCAAGTATGCATTTTTATTTCATGCTGCTGTTACCATAAATTTATGGATTATTACTTTTATTTTAATTTTTTTCCTTCAACTGCAGCCTCATCCCAGGTTTCATACTCATCTTTTATTACGCTCTGCAGGATTTTTTATATGCCTGGCCGGAATTATCATTGCTATATGGGGGTTTTCATTATTAGGGTTGAAGCGGGCATTATGTATTAATTTTTACAAACAGGATGTTCCTTTAGTAAAGCATTCCATATATACATATATTAAAAATCCTTTGGATACAGGATTATGGACTGCATTGTTCGGATTTGCATTATTTACCGGCTCATTGTATAATCTCATTATTGCAGCTGAGTTTGTTCTGGTTATGATACCGCATATATGGCTGGAAAACAAACCACTAATAAAAAAAATAAAAAAATCTTGACTTTCTTAATTATTTTTATAAATTATTATCTCTGAATAAATCCGGAGTAGCTCAATGGTAGAGCGGGTGGCTGTTAACCACTAGGTTGGGGGTTCAAGTCCCTCCTCCGGAGCTTAAAAGGGTGATCTGAAAAGAAAACCACAGATTACACAGAGTAAGCAATGAGGACACAGAGAATAGCATATTGTTTTATTTACTCTGTGATCTCTATATAATTCTCTGAGTGCTCTGTGGTTTTATTGTTTTTTAAAGTTTTTAGACACCCTTTTTTCGTTTTATCTCACATAAAATTTTTTTATAGACTTTTCACCGTGTTTTTTGTATTTTAAATCAAAGAAATCAATAATAAGGAACAGTATATGATATCGCAGCATTCAGGTAAATTTATCATATTTGTATTAATTCTTATTGTATGTATCCCTTCACTTATTGGTGCACAGTCACTGAACCAACAGTTAGATATAGCAAGAAAACTGGAAAATCAGGGACGTATCCAGGATGCCTTGGAACTTATGGAAACACTATATAATAATCATCCTGAAAACGCTAGTGTTTTTTCACGATATGCCAGTGTACTGATGAAATCCCGTCATTATACCAAACTCCTTTCTCTGATTAATGAAAAAGAAGAACGGGGCAGGAGTATTCCTGATAATACTATATTAAAAGCAAGAGTCATATATCGTCAGGGCAGATATGACCAGGCAATGCAAGCCTGGAATTCTCTTCTGCGGAAATACCCGCAAAACAGAATTATGTATTATAAAGTTGCCTCCAGTATGATCAATGAGCGACTGCTGGAAGAAGCATTACAGGTATACCTGGAAGGCAGAAAAACACTGAACGACAATGATCTTTACAGTATAAATATTGTAAATGTTTATGAGGCCTTGTTAAAATTCGAAAAAGCAACTAAAGAGCTGTTACAATATCTAGAACATAATCCTAAACGATATGCTGTTGTGGAAGCAAAACTGCACCGTTTTAAAGGTTCCAGTCAGATTGTATCCACAGTTTCTGCTTCCATTAAAGAAGCAATTAAAAAACAGCCTCACAATAAACAATTAAAGAAATTACTGGTGAGATATTATATTGGGGCAGAATACTTTCAGGAAGGGTGGGATGCAGCCCGCAAATTTTTTCCTTCTGATAAAAAAGAGAATGAAAATATACTGTTTTTATTTGCTGAAAATGCTTATAAGGCAGGTTCACCCGCAATGGCTGAGAAAGCGTACAGAAAAATTTTACAGGCTGATTCGATTCTCATTCCGGTTGGAAAAATTTATTTTGGTCTGGCACAGACATTAGAAGTTCAGAAAAAATATGAAAAAGCAATTCAATACTATGATCTGGCTTCTGAAAAATTAAAAAATTCTTCTGCTGCTTTACAGTCAAGGCTGCAGAAGGCTGGTATTTTAAAAGAAGTACTGAATGAGTTTGAAAAGGCAGAAAAAACATACAGATCCCTGATCAGCCAGCCTCTTAATCCACAGCAGCTGTATAATTGTCATTTTTCCTTGGGAGAATGTCTGATTGCCCAGAGGAAAATAAAAGAAGCCGAGGAAACTTATTTAAGAACAGCAAATGAATTTTCTGAAGAGAAGAATACATACTGGATCAAAGCGATTGTATCATTGGGGAGGATGTATTATTTCAAAGGTGAATTTGATACATCATTAACCTATCTCAATCAACTTTCCAGCACTGATATTAATGAGGAATATCTCAGTGAAGAATCCCTGAATGACGGATTGGAATTAAGAATGCTGATCAAACAAAATTTCAGAAAATCAAAGAAACCGTTAAGGTTTCTGGCACGGGCTGAATATCATGTGGAAATGAGAGAATATGAAAAAGCTGTTGCGGTTCTTGATTCTCTTATTGAAGGTTTTTCTGACAGTACTCTGATCCGGTACGGTTTATTTAAAAAGGGAAGAGTACTTATACAGTTACAAAAATATAAAGCAAGCATTGATATATTTGAAGATTTTATAGAAAGATATCCTGCAGATAAATTGACTGATCAGGCTATGGAAAGAGCGGGCTGGGTGTACCAGAAAGTCGGAAATCCTGAAAAGGCAGTTGCATTCTATGAAAATCTTCTCACCAATTTCCCCCACAGTTTATTAAAGGAGGATGTAAGAATCAGAATACGCAGTATTGAAGAGGAACAGTAATGATAAGAAATAAAACTATTGTAATTATTTTATTAATGATTTGTTATTCGTCTGTAAAGCCGGACAGCATCCTTATTCCCATGGATCTGGAACAGAATAATCACCTAAAAGCTTATGGAGCTGCTTACTGGACTCTGGAACAGGGTATGGATGTACGCTGGCTTCTGAATTACAGAGGTGGTTCTTTTCTCATAGAGTCGGTAGAAACTGTAAAACGCAGATGCAGCATACTTGGCGTTTCATTTGAAATTATTTCCGGATCTGCAGTTACTTCTATTTTGCATACAATTGAAAATAACAATATGGAGGTGATTCTTCTGGAAAAAGCGCCCTCTATTGCTGTATATGTACCGCCCAATCATGTGCCCTGGGATGATGCTGTTACGTTATCTCTCACCTATGCTGAAATTCCTTATGATAAAGTCTGGGATCAGGAAATTCTGGAGGGGAAACTATCACAGTATGACTGGCTACATCTTCACCATGAAGATTTTACAGGTCAGTATGGTAAATTTTATGGATCATACCGGAATGCACCATGGTATATACAGCAGCAGCAGCTGTATGAGAAAGAAGCCAAGCGACTTGGCTTTTCCAAAGTGTCCAAACTAAAACTTTCTGTGGCATTGAACATTAAAGAGTATATCCGTAAAGGAGGTTTTCTTTTTGCCATGTGTTCTGCAACAGATTCTTATGATATTGCTCTGGCTGCTCAGAATACAGATGTCTGTGATGTTGTTTTTGACAGAGATCCACTGGATCCTCATTATAAAGATAAACTGGATTTCAGCCAGTGTCTTGCCTTTGAAAATTTTGAGCTTATCACTCAGCCCACAATTTATGAATATTCAAATATTGATACTACTCCCCTGGATCAGAATGCAGTACAGACTGGAAAAGATGATTATTTTACTCTCTTTGAGTTTTCTGCCAAATATGACCCTGTACCAACAATGTTAACTCAGGATCATGTTTCAGTTATTCATAATTTTATGGGACAGACTACTGCCTATAATAAAAATGTTATAAAAAAAGATGTGGTGATAATGGCAGAAAAAAAAGGGGCTAATGAAGTTAAATATATCCATGGAAATTACGAAAAAGGTACTTTTACTTTTCTGGGGGGACATGATCCGGAGGATTACAGACACTTTGTGGGTGATCCTCCTACTGATCTTAATCTTCATAAAAATTCTCCGGGATACAGATTGATTTTGAACAATATATTATTTCCGGCCGCAAAAAAGAAAAAACTGAAAACATAATAAAGAACAGTTTATATAAAATTGGTGCTGTGATATTATGGCAGATAAAAAATTTGATGAAATATATCAGCGGCTTTCCCGTATCGGGGCTGCAATTGAGAAAACAGGAGGAAACAGTCTGCTCAGCGGGAATCTTTCTCTGTGCGATCCTGATGATGCGGATATATTTTATATTACAGCCAGTGGTTCACAATGCGGAGCTTTAAACCCCACAGATATTGTTCAGCTTAGGTTTTCCCGGAGGAGCAGAAATGATAATCGTGCATCGACTGAAACTCCGACTCACAGAAAGGTACTTAATATAACAGGAGTCAATGCAGTAGTACATGCACATTGTTTTAACAGTACTCTTATTTCATTTGATACTGGAGAGCAGCAGCTTTTTCTGCAGCATCTGGGAAAAGACCGGAAAGGAAGAGATGAGTTTTTATTTCTGCCGATTGATCTTTATGGTTCTTTTTGTATAGGGGAAGTGCCAGTAAACAGTTACTTTGAGCCGGTTGGATCTGCAGAAATGGAGGAGAGAATCCCTCAATATCTGACTGAAAATCAATCCACTATTGTACAGGCACATGGTCCCTTTATAAGGGCAAATTCACCTGAGAAAGCACTTCATTTACTGACAATACTGGATATCAGCGCAGAAATGGCAGTTTGTCTCAGGCGCCGGAGTATAGATGTCATTAAGATTCAAAGATTACTACAGGATAAAAGCTGGAAATCATTTTTTCCCGTACAGCCACATCAATTTCAGGACATTGACTTTACCTGCTGTGATATTAAAGAAAAGTCGGTAATTCAGGATTTTAAACAAAGACTGATATATAATTTTAACCACCGTCTGAGCGGTTTTGCTACCGGATCCATGAGTCTGAAAGTTTCGGATACTGAGATGATATACTGTCCTCTGTCTGCTCTTCCTGAAAACTTCAGTATCCCTTTACTGAAGAAATCCATTAAGCCGGGATCAGAAGACAGTCTTGATCTGAAGATACATAAACTGATCTATCAGAATACTGATCAGAACAGCTGTATGATCACAGTCAGTCCACGGGCAGTAGCTGAAGGAATGGTGGTTCTTGCTGAAAAATATGGTATAGAGGTCCTGAGCGGTGATGTCTCTTCGATCTCGTACACGAACAGAGAGCATCCTGTAATAACTGCTGTTGATGCAGAAGCGGGCTACTGCAGTCCCGAACTGGGGGTGGTTGATATAACGCAGATTACAAATCTGACTTCTGATAATCCTATCCCGGATATGCTGAGAAAGTATAAGGGCTGTTGTGTTGTGGCAAACTATGGGGTTGTTTCTACCAGCCGGAACGGTCTGGAACAGACAGCTTGTAAAGCTTTTTTGGCAGAACGTATTGCTGGTTTCAGGCAGGAGGCGTGGATCAATCAGAACATTCAGGATGTTGCCGCAGTGAATGATTTTCATCATAAAAACAGGAGTGCAAATAAAAAAATAAAACAGAACGGAAGGGAATAAATCAACTGGGAAATGCTGCGTGAAGTGATATTTATAATCAGATCAATAAAGCTGTTCACTATACATTTATATATTGATGGCATGTAATTCAAATAACTCTAAGGAGGTAACAAATATGACTGATTTTAAGAAAATTCCAATCGATTCTGCTCACAGATTAATAAATCACGGCCCTACTGTTTTAGTCTCCACCAGGGATCGGGAAGAGAATTTCAACCTTGCTCCCATAGCCTGGAACACACCGGTGGGGAAAAATCCTCCCACTCTTCTGACTGTCATAGGGAAAAGCCATAAAACAAATGAAAATATTATAGAAACAAATGAATTTATTGTTTGTATTCCCCATAAAAAGCAGACAGAGATGGTTCTAAGAACAGGTAAGATTTCAGGGAATGAAGTGAATAAATTTACAGAATTTAATATAGATACATTCAGAGCTGATACGGTAAAAGCTCTGGTACCGATTGACTGTATAGGATACAGTGAATGTACGGTGGAAAGGATAATTAAACTAGAAAAAATTAATATATTTATTGCTTCAGTGGTGCAGGCCTGGGCAAAAAAGGATATTTTTACCGACAGATTGTTAGTTGAAAAAGATGCGGCAAAAACAATTCATCATTTGGGTGGGCATCTGTTTTCTGTTCCGGATTCAGAGATTGTTAATTTGTAAACGTATTGGAAAACATTAAAACTGAAGGTCCATCGCCCAGGTGGGGCAGGCAGTAATACATAATTCACAGGCCAGACATTTGGAATCATCAAATTCAATTTCTCTGGTTGCAGGATTTACTTTTAAGGCATCCGTAGGGCACACTCCCACACATAAACCGCAATGGGTGCACCTTTCTTCATCACGTACAACATCTTTTTGAAGCGGCTTTATATTGAGTCCCAGTTTTTTCAGGTAATTCATGCCGGATTTATAATCATTATTATCACCTTTTAGTTCAAGAACAAGCACTCCTTCTTCTTTAGGAGTTATAGATGCCTTTAAAATATTAAATTCAAGATTATAATTTTTTACCAGCTGACACGCTATGGGCTGATCAACCAATGTTGGCGGAAATTTTACAACTATGCGTTTTGTAATCATAAAAAAACCTTTAATATTTTTAAAAAATAAATCTATAAATATATTTCATTTACTATTTCTCTGAACCGGGAATGGGAGCAACCGGGTTGGTTAACAAAAACTCTCCCTTGTTTATCCACTCTTTTAAGGATTCGGCAATTTCCACTGCTTTAGGATAGCTTGATAAAGATGCTGTCTTAATTCTTTTTTTATTCACGGTAATTTCACCTGATTTTAATTCTGCATATGTTACTGAACCCAAAACTTTGTATTTTCCCTGTGGATAATCACTGCCGTAGTCTATAATCGGTGCATAGATATCTTCATCAGTGACTGCTGTATACCTGGCCATTTGCTCATTAATTATTGGTATGGGAATGCCGATGCTTACCATCAAGGTTGCTCCGTATCCTGACATGGATAGTCCCACAAGCCAGGAAGGTTTCATTTTCTTCAAATCACCGATGACTGCCAGTGCTCCTGCCGGAACCCGGGGGACCTTGTTTTTTGTTCTGGGAACATCAGGATTATGCTGGGTTCCGGGCCAGGCAATGTAACCCCGGTCACCTCCCAGAAATATTCTGGTTCCGATCCCAATAGTCTGATATAGTGGATCATTCAGCAGGGGAGACAGTTGTCCTGCTGAACAATAGGTAGCATTATTCATATTCGGTTTCAGCATACCCATATAAGTATAAATATTTTTGTTTGTACGGTTTACTGCCACGTTATAATTCTGATATGCATTCCTGGGATTAAATAACACAGCATCATTGACATTTTTAATATTAATGATTGTTTCATATTTTCTCCCGGGATAACAGTCAGTTCCATAAGAGTATGCACGGAGTTCTATATCTTTACCTGAAACAAAATCTTCAATAACATGTCCGCCGCCATATCTGAACTCACCGGGATGTATTTTATTTTTCGGATCATCTTCAGTAAGCTGAGAACAGCCGAGTAAAATGTCTGCTGCAGCAAATCCGGTATAAGCAGGAACATTATTCAAATAACAAATTCCTCCGCCCAGTTTAATTTTTGGTTTTGACTGTGCAATGTTAAAATAAGCTCCACTGGAACACATGGGTCCGAATGTACCTGTAGTAACAACATCCACCTCCTCAGCTGCTGCCTTTGTACCGTTTCCCTTTACAATAGAAATCATTTCCTCAGCAGTAACAACAACAGCTTCTTTTTTTTTGATTTTCTTGTTGATTTCTGCAATAGTCTTTGCCATGTGCTTATATCCTCTTTTTATAATACAGTCTTTGTCTTATGTATACTATGATCAAATAAATTGCATAAAAAGTAACTAATTAAAAAATAATTGTCAAGTGTTTAATTTTTTTATATATTAAAAAATTCTGAGGGATAAAAAAAGGCATCCATGTAAGGGATGCCTGGTTATTTCTATTGATTGTTTATGATTCGACTTATAGAACCTGTTTTCGCAGTGTCTGCTGCATTCTTTTAATTCTTTCAAACAGGTCTCTTCTTTCCGGTGTTCGTTTTAATACTTCATTCCATTGAAAAACAGCTTTTTTATATTCTCCCCTGTTTGCATAAATCACTCCCAGATTTTCAGCAACTGTAAGATTATCGGGCTGTACACGACGTACTTTATCATAGTAATATTCTGATTTATCTAAATTACCAATTTTAAAATAAGCATCTCCAAGATACTGAAGGGCACTTAAATTTGTGGGATCTTCATCCAGAGCTTTTTTAATCTCAATGATAGCTTTTTCATATGATCCCTGTTTATAAAACCATTTTCCGGATTTTAAAAAGCGTTGAACCCGTTTTTCTCTGATCATTTTTTCTTCTTCCGGATTTGGTTTCGTTTCTTCAGGTACTATCTTTCTCTTTTGAACATCCAGCCCCTCTGACATTTTAAGAAAACTGGTTTCTTCCTCCTCTTGTCTGCTTTTACTATATTCGATGTCTTCATGTTGTTCTTCATCCAGCAATTCGTCTGCTGCAAAGGAAGCTATCTCTTCTTCTACATCCTGCTCCTCAAAGACATCAGAGTAATATTTGTCTTTATGATCAAGTGTTTCCTCAAGTTCATCAAATTCATTAAGGTCTTCTTTTTCGTCCTCACTTTTTTCCGGAATTTCTTCTACAATTTTCTGTTTTTGTTTTTCTCTTTCGTCACGAGTTTCAGCAGGCTCTTCCTCTTCTGATTCAGGGGTAACAATTTCTTCATCTTTAGAAATACCTATAAAGTCATTTAGGATGTGATCTGTTTTTTCGTGAATCTCACTTTCATGTTCAGAAATAATTTCTTCAGGTTCTTCGGAGATGACCTCATCGAAATCTTTTTTCTCTTCTTTTATTTCTTTTCTATCTTCATCCTCAACGTCAACAGACTGCTCAATGATTGTAGGTTTATTAACAATTTTTCCGTCTAAGGTAACAAAAGGAGTACCTGGTCTCTTTAAACTTTTTCGTCCTCCTTTTTCAATAAAAGCCATACGTAATTCTTTGGTATTTAATTTGCTTTTTACTAATTCATCGTAAATTCTTTTTTCATCAATTTCTACATTATCATATTTATCATTTTTTAATTCCTCACTGATTCTTTTTGCTCCGTAATCAGGATTATTTTTAATAATGTCAATAATTTTGGCTCTGTCTTCAATGCTTATATGTTTATCTTCAATTTCTGTGATTTTCCTTCCGTCATATAATCCTTCTTTCCCCTTTTTCTTGTATTTCTTTCTGTATTTATAATACGTGGACGTAGAAACATTTTCTATTTTACATGCTTCTTTAACACTTAATCCTTTTTCATCAACTAATTTCATTAATCGCAGCCTGTGATTGAATAATACATCTTCGGCTTTTAATTTTTCTCTGATTGCCACCAGGGTTATATCATCAGTTTGAGCAAAGCCTTCGGAAAAGATGATTATTTCATCTCTGATCTTATTTACAAATGGTTCTACATTTAAATCTCCATATTCCCTGATCACAGAAAGAAACCGTTCATCACCAAAGCGTTCTCTGTTGTGATTCATGGCTTCGGTTATACCATCCGTATACACGATTAAGGAATCTTCAGGTCGTAAATGCAGAGTGTCCGATTCTATAGTTTTATTAAACAGAGAATCATCGGGCAGTTTAATCCCTATGGGAAATCCTTTCGGATTCAGGTAGTAACTCTTTTTGGTAGATCCTCTGTAAAGGATCATGGGATTATGTCCGGCACTGGCGTAATTTATTGATCTTTTCTTGGAATCAAGGATAACATAAAATATGGTAACAAACATACCGCGTTTCATATCTTTCATGACAAAACTGTTTACTTTAGCCAGTACATCTGCAGCATCTTTATTGCCGCGTGCTTCGGTACGAAGCGCTGTTCTGATCATAGTCATAACCAGAGAACCAGGAACTCCTTTACCTGAAACATCTGCAACTACAATACCCAGAGTATCTTTATCCACTTCCACAAAATCAAAGTAATCTCCGCCAACTTCTTTTGCTGCTTCATAGTATGTAGATATCTCATATCCTTCAATATCAGGAAAAGAGGCCGGGAGTAATGTTTGCTGTATATCCTGTGCAACCTGAACTTCTTTTTGCAGTCTTTCCTGTTCTGCTAAGTGTTCCTGGGTTTCACGAAATTTTTCTGTAATATCATTAAAAGCCTGAGCTATTTCGCCCACTTCATCTGAATTATCGAATTCCATTACATCTTCTGCTTCGCCCCGTCCCAGCGCTTTAACCCAGTGAGATAATTTTCTAAAAGGACTCATCGTCGTATAGACAAGAACAAACACTCCTATACAGCCACTTATTAATATGACCAGAGATCTCCAGAAAATACTTTTTCTCTTTTGTGCAACGTTGCCGTCAACAAAGCTTTTATTCATCATGATATGTACTGAGCCCAAAACATACCTGTCATCATCAATTTCAAATTCAGCCGGTTTTTGTATGTCATATACTTTTCCCACGCCAGCATAGTCATATACATATAAATTATCTGATTTTTTTCTGTATTTTTCCGGAAATGAAAATTGTGTTAACAGGTTCTCCATATTCACTGCACCCTGAATTGTGCCTGTGCTGTCTACAATAATTATTTCTGAAACGAGGGGAGTATGATTATGCTGCAATTCAGCAGAAATTCTTGCTAATTCCCAGGTTTCCTCATTAGCAAGAAACTCGGCTGAATTCTGCACTACAGTTGAAGCCAGTTTTTGTCCTTCTTCAACATAGGTGTTAAATACTTTTTTCCCCTGATAAATATAATTCCAGATCGAGAATACTAATATTAAAAAGGTTAATATACCAGAGGCAATCAATGAATATCGGGTTTTCATGGAAAAACTTAACTCTGGTATAGAAAATTTTCTGGAAACATCTAATTCACGAATTTTTGTCAGGCGTAATTCATTTCCCTCTACTGTTTTTCTGTAGTCGATCTCATCAATGACCTTGCGCATTATAAATATTCCCAAACCGCCCTTTTTCCCGATATTCACATATCTGTCAAGGTCAGGATTCTTCACTTTTCTGGGATCAAACGTTTTTCCCTGGTCAATGAGAGAAACAGTAACATTCTGTTCTCTTATTATCATCCTGACAGTTATAAACCCTTCCCAGTCACGATAAGCATGACGGATAATATTTGTACCTGCTTCATCTATAGCCATTTTAAAGGCATTGATGATGTTCTCACTGACACCATATTTTCTGCCTACTTTGGTGATAAAATCACGCATTTCACCAAGATTCCCGATGTCAGCCGGTACTTTTAATTCTTTTTTCTTTACTTTTTTAAACATAAAATTTATTTATTTTTATGGAATGATTTAATTTTATTTTTCACTCCTTCAATTGCCTTTAATAATTTAATATTATATGGATCCAATTGCAAGGCTTCTTCCCATCGTTCTAAAGCCTTTTTATAGTGACCCTGTCTGTAAAGAATGATACCCTGATTAAACATTGTCCGTACTTCGTCTGTCATTTCCTGTGTCGGACCCTTGGCATGGGCAAGAGCAGTTCTGTAGTAATTTTTTGCCTCACTGTGATCGGGTTGAATTTTCAGAGCTTTATTGAAATACTGTACAGCTAAAATATAATTTTCTTCATCAAAATATTTTTTACCTTTCTGGAAATTAGTGGCAAAATCTACACTTTTATTAAGATTATTAATCTGGTTTACTACTCTGTTATAAATTCTTTTATTATCCTGAGATTGTTCCTTGGCCTGATTCAGTATATCATAGGCTTTGGATACTTCTCCATCGTCTATTAATCTTTGTGCTCTGTTAAGTGATATATTGATTTGATTTACTAAATTATCCTCAGCATTTCTTATGTATTTTCTCAGTTTGGTATTCTGGGGATCTCTTTCCAGACCTTCTTCCCATTTTTCTATTGCTTCACGATAATTTTTGTTTTCCAGCGCCTCAATACCTTCAGTTAATTTTTTATTAACAAATGTGCTGTCTTTTCTGTTACTTACTTTTTCTCTCTCTTTTTCCAGAAGCTGATTCTGCTCTCTTTCTTCGGCTAAACGTTGTCTTTCTATTGCTTCCTGTAATAATTCTTGTGCTTTTTTGTTATCCTCATCTATTTTGAGTATTTTTGAGAATTCGACTCTGGCATTATAAAAATCACCTTTTTCAAGATAAGATTTACCGTTCTGAAGGCCCTCATTTATTTCTCTTAATCTTTCAGCTTGTACTCTTTCATTAAACCTTCTTTGTATTTCTAACCGTCTTTTTTCTTCTAAAAGTTCCTTTTGCTCTTCAATTGTTTTTCCAAAGTATAATTTTAAAGAAAACAGATTACTTACCGGAAAATATTCTGCATCTCCAATAGATTTAATGCCATAATCGATTTGCAGATTTTTAAATAGCAGCCCCACACCTGCGGTTAATTGTTCGTTCTCATAGCCTCCCCGTATAAAGACCATATTCCCTAATCCTACTTCCATTCCGAAATGATATTCATTTTCTTTGAGCTCAGAATGATCGACATCAGCCATTAATAATAAATAATATTTATTGCTGAAAGTGAATTTCTTGGCCATACCGGCTTTTATCTTATAGGGAAGTAAATCCTGCTCAACATCCATTTTTAAGCTCGGCTGTAAAATATTATACATTGTACATCCGAAATGAAGATCATTTAATATATTTCTGCTGGTAATTCCATAGTGAATTCCCGCATCCAGACCGAATCCGTTGGCAGAATACTCTCCTAAAACATCTCTGTAGGCGTTCCCATTTATACCTATTGAAAATCCCTTAAAGAGTGTAAGAGCATAGGAGAGGGTTAATTTAGCTTTCCAGAAATTAAATGTTCCTCTGTCCACGGGAATGTTATTCATATCATCATAAAAATTAATGTTATCTACCCCAAATCGTGCAATTCCAAAACCGAATGTTCCGATATTTAAGGTCGGATGAATATATCCAATCTGATGATACTGTACTCCCTCAAATAAAGTAAAAAGAGAGAATCCCAGCTGTTTTTGCTGCACGACATTCATACCGGCCGGATTCCAGGCAAAGGCATAGGCATCATTTGGATATGCTGCAGCAGCACTCCCCATGCTTAACTGCTTTGCTCCGGAACCAATTCGCAAAAATAAGGATTCTACTCCTGCATCACCTTGTCTGTGTTGGGCAAAACTTGTACCGGTTATTATGGCGGTAATGAGAATATATTTTATAATTTTACTGTTCATCTATTTTACCACAGCAATTTTTGTTTTTACAATATTATCTTCTGTATCCATAACCAATATATACACACCATTAAGTACTAAGTGTCCATAATCATTGGTGCCGTCCCACTCTACCTGGCCTCTTCCTCTTGAATGAAGCCCTTTTCTTCCTTCCGGATCAGTACTGCTGAAAGATTCTGACCAGACCAGTTCTCCGATTAAGTTATAAATATTGAAATTTACATCAGTATCCTTTTCCAAATAGTATACAATGGTTGTAGATTTTTTATCCGGAGAACCGAATGGATTGGGGAAATTTAACAGATATGTTTTATCTTCTGTTCCCACATCTTCACTTGATATCACCTGTTTTTGCCAATTGCTCTTTATCTCAAAATTGTCTCCTGAAGGAGACAAAATGGGAAGAGAAACAAAAGGGACATACTCATCAACAGCAGTAATATAGGTGCTGTCAGGCATTTCCAGCATGAAATTCACTGTCTTTTCCACTGTATGCATGTCAGCCAAGAGAGCGATTCTCAGTGTATCCTGAGTCTTAATCGGATTCATATTATCAATTAAAATGGTGACCGGATTTTCTGCAGGTATTTGTGATGGGGACAGTGTTGCCAGACAGCTGTCTTTATCAAAATAATATTTTCCATTCTTCTTTATCAGTTTACACAGTTTTATTGTTTTATAAATTGATGAGGGGTTTAAGGGCTCATGAGAAAAGTTTAAAAGATTAAATTTTATTTTTGTCAGCAACACTCCGTTTGCACCTGCCTCACCTCTGTTGATCAATTCAAATCCTGTTACCCACACATCATTTTGACCGCTTATTACTTGACTCGAAATAGAATCTGGCTGGTCTAATTCTGTAACTGAAAGCCAGGTTCCAACTGTAGTCACACCTATATCTGCACTTACTTTACTTACATATGCTTCTTCAGAAGTATTCTGATCCCAGGGGATTTTTGAAATATACGCTGAGATATTGGCAGTTTCTCCTGTGGAGTAGGGGGGTGCTTTAATCTTCCAGTTTGTTTTTCCCTGTTCAACATAATGAACCTGAGATTCTTTTGTTGTATATCCCTCAGGTAATTGTTCCAGAGTAATCATAGCAGTACCAATGGTATCAGCTTCTCCTTTGTTCTCTATATCTGCATACAAAATAAATTCCTGAGAGGGAGAAACAGATTTATCATCAATGTTAAGGTTCAATGCCAGATCAGCTTTTTTTACAGTCTGTATCTCAATACCTTTCTGTTCAGCAGATATTATTACATCCTCTTGCTGAAGTGCATCGTAGCCGGATGCATTTATATAAATAGTTCTTTTATCTGTTGCTCCTTTCGGTGCTCTGATTTGCCAGGTTACTTCATTTGATATCACTTTTTTATCCAGGTTATCCGAGGTTGTATATCCGGTTGGCAATGTTATGGAGGTAGTGATATCCCTTACATAATTCCAGGTCAGACTTGCCCTTACTACAAAATACTGATCGGATGATACTTTTTGATTGACTGCCCCGGGTGGAGATGCTATACCCAAAGAACTGGTAAGAAAACTTTTATGAGTTATTACAGATATTTTTTCTGTCTTTTTTTCAATTTTTGCAACTTGTCTGGTGTTTTTGGATAATGGAGGTTTATACATAGTAACATTTATTGTTTGCCAGTCTGTGGCAATATTGGGAGATTTAATTTCCCATGTTGCAGGTGAATTCAGAGTAATAGCATTATTAACGGATCCGGTGAGTGTATAGGGAGAAGGAAGGGTTATTCTTACTTTTCCGGTGGTATCAATAGCCCCGGATCCATAATTTTCCAGATGTGCAGTGAGGGTAAAAACCTGGTTGGTAGTAAATTCTCCTATTGGATTGCTTAAGTCTAGTTTTATTGAGAGGTCCGCCGGAGTCTGAATATAAGCAATAGCTATAGAATCTAATGCTGGCCCCACCGGTACATCTGAATCATCTTTTTTAGCACTTGTTATAGAGGCAGTAAATGTTTCTCCGGAAATATTTTCCATCTCCGATGCAGTCAGGTAAAATACTACAGAATCTCGTTGGGACGGCGTCAGAGAAAGTATGGTCAAATCTGAATTTTCAATATCTGATGCTCCGCTTTCCAAATGAACATTAATATTTCTGACTGCATGGCCTAATCCGTTTTCTACTGATACAATAACCTTAAATTCCTGGTTTGTATCCACATACGCATTACCTCCCTCGGTTGTATTATAGGCATCGATCACTGTTGACACAATTCTAAAAGCCGGATTGGACTGCACTGATATTAATGTTGAAGCATTATCCTGTTTGATATTTCCGGAATTTTTTTCAACGCCCTGAATATTGGATTTAACTTCTACTTCTCCACCATATAATCCGGTTAGTTTAATTTTGTAAACCAATGTATCCTTTTCCCCGCTTTTCAGGCTGATATCTTTGGTAGTGCATTCTATTATATAATCTGTGAGTTTTAAATCTTCATGCCAGAAACTTATATTCGATTTCACGGTATCTATCTTAATTTCTGCATAATAATCTAGAGGTGCCTGACCTTGTCCGTTAGTGAGAATGACTTTAACAAACCAGGGTTCAGTCTGGCCTCCCATAACTGTATTGGTGGAGGTAATAATTTTTTCAATGGACAGAATCCCGGGCTGCTGTACATGTACTTTGGTTGTGTCATCAACAGGATTTTTACTTGCCAGAGAATCATTTTTATTATCAGTCCATCCGCCACCGCTTACTTTAAAAATTTCATTGTACAGATAGCTCTGAAAGGCATTACCTGTTACTGTAATGACAGAAGTTTTCCCGCCCTCAATGGAACCAACTGGAATATTGGTAGGAAAATTAAACCAGGGATGTTCTGATGATAGAAGTAATCCGATATCATGTAATCCATCTCCGCCTGTATTCGCTACTGTAATCTTCATATCAAATTCCTGATTGATGTTAACATAGGGTGCATTTGGTGCCATATTACGCAGTTCCAGAATTTTTAATTCTGCTTCCTCTTCAATAGTTACTGTACCCCATCCTGCATTATCTGTGTTATCAGAGATCTGTAATTCTGTATTTATTTCAGTGCCTGAAACAGAGGCATTTATTTTACATTCTCCAGTGCTGTTCTCTCCTGTATGAATTACCTGATAGATCAGGCTGTCGATAGTTTCACCTTCCAGTATCCATCCTCCTTTGGCAAGTGAATCAGGTCGTATTACTAACCAGTTATCTCCAATACTAAAAGAAAGAGAAGAGCTTACATCAGCTGAAACAGAATCAATCAGAACACTGCTTTCACCCCGGTTACTCAGTACTACTGCTATTGTCCAGCTTGTATCCTGAGCAACTGTTACTTCATTCTGAGATGTAATGATTTCATTGACGATCAAATCCGCCGGTGTTTGTACATTAACTGAAGTCCAGGCTTGATCAGTTAATTGTTCACCAGCGATAGTGGAAGTATATAAAAATCCCTGTATGAGTGCTGAGCCTTCATCCGCACCGGTACTGTCTATGGTTACAACTAATGTATCTGTAGAATACCCAGATAATATTTCTGTACCACTATTCTTAAATGTATCAGGAATTGATATTTGATAATCATCTTTTAATTTCCCGTCAGTTTTTATATTTAATCCAACACTATCAAGAGTAACATTGTTGCTGCTCAGGTTTTCCACTGTCATAATCAGGAACCAATCTTTGTTTTGATTGGCGGTGATATGCTGCACAAGAGTAGAATAATCTTTTTTTACTGCTTTAAAATCTAAAATCCTCAGCCCAGGTGCATTTATAACATTAAAACTATTAGAAACTCCCTTGGGTGCAGGTTCTTCTGCACCTGTTTCGCTAACTGTGATAACATCACCTGAGTATTGGGTGTTCACGGTAACGCTTCCATTCCATATACCGTTAACAAAATTTGAACTTGTTTCAGGTTGGATCGTACCGGAAGAATCAGTGATGTCAACAGTACCGGTAAAATTGGTTTTGACATTGTCGTTTTCATCATAGGCAGTGATATTTAATGGGAAAGGCTGGCCTGTTACCTGCGTATTGATCAAGCCAATTTCAAAATAAGACACTTGCCCGGGAATAATGATAATTGGACCAGTATGAGCTGATATATCAGTTTGTGGTTTATGAATACTTATATTGCCGTTTCCCGGTTTACTTGGGATATAGGTGATGTTTGATTTACCAGAAATGTTTACTGATGGAGTTAATCCCTGGGAACTCCAATCGACACTTTCAGTCCCTCTGAAATTCCCATACCCATCATATCCTACAGAATAAAGATCTAAACTTTCTCCAACGCTTAATGTGTCATTAATAATTTCTTCTCCTTCATCAATAGGGACATCTTTTATCTTAAGCTGGGACAGACTTCCCGGATTTACTAAAATATTACTCACAACAGAAGAAATATCATTTACCTCTCCTTTCAGCTCAATGCCGTTTTCTGCTTTTACTAATATCTGATTGGCCTGCCCTGAACCATTTATCACCTGAATATCATTGAAAATCGGAGAAGATCCATTGGGAGAATTACCTCCCAGATTACTACAGGTTACAGTAACCATACCTGACCAATTATTCTGATATTTATCCTGTGCATCAGTTGCTGTTAAGGCAAACGGAATTCCCGCTGTTTGAACAGAGCCGCAATGTAAGGCAAATGTGTCAATAGCAGCATAAGTGATTGTGATACTGCTGCTTGTTTTACTTATATCTCCATCAGTAACAGTAATGGTTTGCTGGGGGGAATTATATAAAATAAAAGATGAACCGAAGAATACTTTTTGTCCGTTATTCCATCCGGTTCCGTTATCAACCGGCAGTGTTGCCGGATAAGGTTCTATATCTGAAGAACTCCAGATAATAATTCCTTCATAATCAGTTTTTTGATTTTTATAACTATCAAATGCAGTTACTGTTACACCATAGGAAAAAGGTTGTCCAGCACGTCTGGTTTCAGGTAATCCTCCTATAGTAAAATCACCAAGTTCGTTGGGAAGGACCAGGATTGAATTACTTGTTCTGCTTACTGTTCCGTCACTTACTCTGATTGTCTGTGAAGGTGCATTAAATAAAAGAAAAGAAGAACCACTAAATGTTTTACTTCCATTTACCCAGCCTGTCCCATCATCAGTAGGCAATGATGCCGGATAGGGGGTGCCGTCAGAAGAATTCCAGGTAACAATTCCGGAATAATTAGTTTTTAAGTTATTATATTCATCAAAAGCAGAGACGGTAACATTACTATTGAATTGCTGACCTGCGATTGCACTGGAAGGAACCCCGCTCATTTCAAATCTGTCCAGATCTGTTGCATACACAGTAATCGGATCAGATGTATTAGTGATACTCCCATCCTGGACTGTCACAGTTTGTTCAATGGTATTGTAGAGTGTAAATGAAGTTCTGGAAAAAGTCTTTTTCCCCTCACTCCATCCGGTTCCGTCATCTTCTGGAAGATCAGCTGGATATGGGAAACCGTCACTGGATATCCAGTCTACTGTTCCCTGGTAGTCATCTTTGATATTTCCAAACAAATCATAAGCAGTAACTTCAATATCATTATTAAAAGCAGAACCTGCTTCAGTGCTGAGGGGGATTCCGCTTATCTTAAAACTATCAAGTGCTGCTGGTTCAACTGTTACATTATACGTAGTACTGGTGATAGAGCCATCTGATACAGAAAGCCATTGTGTACCGGCTGTACATAATTTGAATAAGGCACCACTGAATTTTTTTGATCCGTTATTCCATTCACTACCGTCATCAGTGGGGAGTAAGACATTTTCATTTACATCAGATGTATGCCAGGTGATAGTACCGTTATACGTATCTTCTATTTGACCAAATTGATCATACGCGGTAACTTCAATACTGTCAGGAAATTGCTGGCCTGCCTGAACAGAAGCTGGTACATTTGTAATCTCTAATCGGGCTAAAGTTCCAGCATTCGCTTCAGGTGCTTCTGAAGGTTGATTAGCTGGTGCGCCGATAGTTTTATTTACAAAAAAATTAAGTGTCAATCCCGAAAGAAATACTGCTGTTAAAAAAATTTTTTTTAAGGATATATTCATAAATTATTTTTTTTCATATACCTATACTTTACATAGTACCTTGTTTTATATTTGGCTTTTTTAATACGGGCAAATAATATACCATAATTACAAAATTATTTTAAAATCTTATAATTCTTTAAAAAACAAAAACTTATAAAAATGATGATTTTTAAGGTAATAAAAATATTATTTTAATGATATTATACTGGATGATTTTCAACCACTAACTGAAGAAGGTAAATGGTTAATCTATTCAGTAAAGTCAGACGTTATTTATACACAATATTAAAGAGGCGGATTTTATATAGTGTATTATTTAAAAATATTTATTTTTATTCCTTCTTAACAGCGAGTAATGATGCAATAGCTGCAGTATGTACTATATCAGCTACACTGCACCCCCGGGATAAATCATTAATTGGTTTTTTTAATCCCTGAACCACAGGTCCGACGGCTTCGGCTTTTGCAAATCTTTGAACAAGTTTGTATCCGATATTTCCTGCATTAAGATCAGGGAATATGAGAATATTTGCATTTCCTGCAACCACACTCCCGGGTGCCTTTTTTTGAGCAATTTCAGGGATAATAGCTGCATCAACCTGCAGCTCTCCATCAATTTTTAATGAAGGATCTCGTGATTTTGCAATCTTAGTTGCCTCTACAACTTTATCTATCAGTTCATGTTTTGAACTTCCATAAGTGGAAAACGACAGCATTCCTACAACTGGTTCTTTATCAGTAAGCTTTTTATACGTTATTGCTGATGAAATTGCAATACTTGCAAGTCCTTCAGCATCAGGATTAGGAACAACTGCACTGTCAGCAAAAATTATCATTCTGTCCCATCCAGGAATTATCATAAGAAATGCACCTGAAACTATAGACACACCATCGGCAATACCAACACAATGAAGCGCAGAACGTATGACATCTCCTGTAGTATTATTTGATCCGGCAACGCTTCCATCAGCTTCGTCATTCCGGACCATCATTGCTCCGAAAAAAAGAGGATTGGAAACAATATTCTCAGCTTCTTTTTTTGATATGCCTTTATGTTTTCTTAATTTATAATATTCTGAAATATATGTATCCAGATTTGATGAACTCTTGGGATCTATTATAGGTATATCATCAAGATTTATTTTTTCTTGTGAAATTTTTTCTGAGATTTCATCTTTATTGCCAAGAATGGTTACCCTGCAGATTTCTTTTTTTCTAAGTATTGCAGCTGCTTTAAGAATCCGTTCATCAAATCCTTCAGGGAACACAATATGATTATTTTTTTGGGAAGCTCTATGAAGGATATCGCTTAAGAATTCCATGAATAGTGTCTCCTTATTGATTAATTTTTAAATTTACTTTTTAAAGCCTCAGTAACATTTGGCGGTAAAAAAAGATGTACATCACCTTTCATTGCCGCTACTTCTTTGGCAATAGAAGAATTTATATAAATATATTCTTCATTTGGCATTAAATAGACTGTTTCCAGTGAAGGTTTAAGTTTTCTGTTCATTAAAGCCATTTGAAATTCGTATTCAAAATCCGATACAGCTCTTAATCCTCTGATAATTGCATGAGCACCTTTATTTTCAGCATATTCCACTAATAAACCACTGAAAGATTCAACAGTTACATTATCAATACCCTTAATTGCTCCGGAAATTAAATTCTTTCGTTCTTGTAAGGAAAAGAGAGGAGTTTTTTTTATATTAGTGGAAACAGCAACAATAACATGATCAAAAAGATGACTTGCGCGTTTAATAATGTCTAAATGTCCTTTGGTGATAGGATCGAATGTACCAGGGTAAATTGCGGTTTTCATGTTTTTATTCCTTAATTATCTATATGATTGACTATAAACTGAAATGACATTAATTCCAAACGTTCTTTGTTTAATCATTTTTATTGTATGACTACCTTTGTCACTATCTCCTTTTTGGTGTTTTAACATAAGTATTCCATCATCATTTAACAGTTTGTATGTATCTACATAAGTCACAATCTTTTCTCTTAGATTGTGTTTGAATGGAGGATCTGCAAATATTATATCGTAGTTATATTCCTTCCCCCCTAGTCTCATTAGTTGAGTAAATACATTTCCCTTTATTATCAATCCATTTTGAGTAAAATTACATAATGTTATATTTTTTTTTATTATATTTATACTATATTGTGATCTGTCAATAAAATTTACTCTGAAAGCACCGCGGCTAAGTGCTTCGATGCCCAGAGCTCCACTGCCGGCGAAAAGATCAAGAACAATGGCATTCTTAATTTTAAATTGTAAATAAGAAAAAATAAATTCTTTGACTATTCCTGTAGTGGGTCTGAATGTATGTCCAGAGGGACCATATAATTTTCTTCCCTTAGCTTGACCTCCTATAATTCTAATCACTACAATGTACCGTATACAAAATTAATATTAAGATCTTAAAGTTAAATCTATCACAAATTTAATTGTTTCACCTTTAAAGTCTTTAACATTTACAGGGGTAATAATCATTTTATCAACATTATATTTACCGCTGTTTCTCAATAATATGGTAAGATACGATATTAAATTTTTATTACTTCCTTCAACTTTTATGCGTACAGGAATGGCAGTTTCACCGTTTTGTGTATTAGCTGGAAAAATCTCACTATCTTTAAATACTAAAGAATTATTTTGTGCTGTTCTTTGCAACCATTGTTGTAATAATTGGGCTGAATCAAAATTTTTAGCTGAAACGGGCTGACTTATTACCGACCCAGGTAATTCTCCGGAAATTACTCCCCAGTATCGCATCTCTCCGTTAGTCCTATAGCCATCTTCCGGAGATGTCTCATATTTTCCGGTATTGAAGATCGTTTTAATTTTCTCTGCCATTTTACCAGAAACATTAGGCTGTAATGAGGCATATCCGGCTCTGAAATATTGATCTTTAATATCTATAATGATAGTGCCAAGACAGTTATTCTGAGAAAAATAACTGATCAGAGAACCTGTATTTTTAGCTAACTCAGTAGGTTTTATTGCTGTCCCTGAAGCACTTACTTCTTCTGTCGTTTTACCCGGTTTGGCGGGTTGTTTTTCTGAACCGGGGACAGTTACTCCGGCACCGGAGGTGGTGTCTTTTTTCCCGGCTGCTAATTGCTTTCGTTGCTGTTCAATCAATTCCTCAATATCAGGTTTTTCCGGAATATTATTTTGTATCTCCCTGAGAGCTTCCACTTTTGGTTTATACACAAATTGATATCCCAGTGCAACTATCAATACAATCCCCAAGAGTATTAACAGAAATGGAGAGACACCTTTTTTCTTAACTTCACCGTAGGTATAATCTTCATCTTTACTATCTCCAGCAGGCCCTTCCAAGTCAGGAATTTCTTCTTCATTATCTAACTCGTCATCTAAAAATTCTTCATCATCTAAAGAAGATACATCGTCCAATTCACTTTCAATATCTTTATCAATATCAGAACCGGTGTCTTCGTCTAATCCGTCTTCAAATTCATCATCTAAATCCAAATCCATATCTTGATTTTCATTGAAATCTCCACCAAGTTTTTCCTCATCGTCAAAACTTAAATCTTCATCGAAATCACCATCTAAATCCTCTTTGTTTTCTTGAGAATCATCCCTTGCATTTTTTTCTTTTTTTCCTTTTTCCTCGTCCTTTTCCTCTTCATCATCATCTTTAAAAAGATTAATGTCTACCATGATATAATTCCTCCCTTAAATTCTCAATAATGTAACCCCTCTTCCTCGTTCCTAAACATTTCATTTGTATTGTTTTAATGCTGCTCCGATAGATGATGTAAATTTTTCAGGATTTTCTTTAAATGTTTCATTATTAGAGATTGATTGTGAAATTGCAATTTTAGAAAATGGATTTAGTATTTCAATGGGCACTTCTGTATTCTCAGACAATTGATTCTGTAAATCATTGATCAAATCGCGTCCGGTTAAATACATTTTATCAAAATCTTCAATTGTATTGACTATTTTATGACCAAAAATTAATCTTCTTAATTCTTTTAATAATAAATCACTTATTTCTGGAACACTTACTATGGTTGAATTATCTTTGTTTTTTAATGAAATATTATATGAAAGATAGAATTCTTCATCCTTAATAAAAATAATACAAATATAATCTCTCTGTAAATCAATTAAAACATTGATTCCTTCACTTAGTTTGTAATTTTTTACTAATGAACGGATATTTGAAAAAACATCAATATCTATATCCTTTAAAATCATGCCTGTCTTATGTATAAGCTTTCTGATCATAGATAAAATTTCTTTTCTGAGTAAAACAACAACATATAAAGGATTACCAGAAAATGTCTGGAACGGCAACCGCTGATAATCAACAATATAATCATCTAAAGAAGAAATAACAAACTGCTGAGATTCCCAATAGAGTTGCTGTTTTATAAAATCTTTATCAAGACCAAGGGCAATAGGTATTCGTTTAATCAAAACACATCCACTATATATAGAAACCCCTACTTCTTTGCCGCTTCCTAAATTTTTATATAGGTCTTTTAAAATAACACTCTGAGTGTCCAGAAAATTATTTTGAGACATCATTGTTTCCATATCAAAGGATTGTAACAGATGTTTGGATACAAGATTCTGGACACTCTTATTTTTCATCAAAACAAGGCACATTTGATCTAGGTATATAGATAACCCAATATAAGGATTTTCAGAGTGCTTTTTCACTTAAATATTTTTTTTATGATCACTGTTCGTCCCAACTTTTCGAGCTAAAATCTACTTTACCGTGGTTTCTTATTTTCCGTCCACCGAACATTTTTTCCATAAAAGGAACAGTAAGCTTTTTATATGAGGTGTCGTTATCTATTGGTTCGATAATCATAATTTTTTTAACTTTTGTAGTATCAACTATAGGGCACTTGATCTCGAATTCCGGTGGGGTAATAGTATCATTGTAACTTACTAAATATTTTTCTTCAGCCACCGGACAAATATCAACGGATTTTAACAGAGTATCACTGAATAAAGGAACAATTCCTAAATCATATAATACAGAATTTGTTTTGGGCTCACTGTTAACAATTATATTCCAGAGTTCTTTGCTGTCTGGAAGATCAAGATTATCTACAATTTCAGTGATTTTTTCTTTTCCTAATACAGTAATCCATTTTACAGAATCATCAAGTTTTTTCAGAGCATTATTCCTCTGCTCTAATTTTTCTTTTTCCTTTTCCCACAATACATCTTTTTCTTGTTTCCACATCAGATCTTTAATTTCCTGCCAAAATGCTTCATTGTTTTTTTCTTTTTCAGCAATCCAGTCCTGATAGGCTTCATCTTCCCAGGTTAATCTTCTGTCACTGAGAAACAGATCTTTCTTAACCTCTTGAACATAATCTTTATTATTGTCTAACCATTTTTCATATTCTTTTTCTTTCAGGCTGTCAATAATGGTTTTCCAAAGAGAATCTTGCTCTTCTTTAAAAGTTTCCTGTAAAGAATCCGGAACAGTCTCAAGTTTATTTTCCAGCCATTCTTTCTTTCTTTCCAATGTCCACCTCTTGTCCAAAATTCTTTTCCACACTTCAGAGTTTTCTTCTAACCATTCTTGACCTTCCTTTTTCCACAGTTTATCGCGGACTTCCTTCCATTTTAATTCTTTCCTGTTACTCCACAATATTTTTTTGTGCTCTTCTATTACGGAATCTTTTTTTGCCTGGGAGAGTGTATCTAGCTTTTCGGACCATTGAGGTCTTTTAACTGTTTCCCAGGTATCACGATCTCTTCCTTCTTCTTCTCCGGTCCAGATATCTTTTCTTAATGCAGAGTTAACAGTCTTTGTCAGTTCTTCAACAAAATACGGTCTATAGTGATCCCAGTAACGTGTATCTTCCAGATCTTGGTTTCTTCTGAATTCCCGTACAGTATATCTTCGCATATAGGTTGAGGTAGCCTGATCTTCAAGAATATTTAATATGTTTCTTCTAGGTAATAAATCATTCCAAACTACTGCATTATCAAGCGTTTCTTCACTTTTTACAGAATCGGGACTGTTTATATATAGTTTTAATTCTTCAACAAGTTCATATCGTAATGAATCCCAGTTGGAAAGATTTGTTAATGGTTCTCCGTTCTCTACCTTAGCTAATATCAGCTTTTGTAAATCTTCCGGAAGTTCTTTCTGCATTACAAGAGTTTTCAGTTTATCTTTCATTATCATTTTATCCCAATATAATACAGAATCTAATCTTCCCAGAGCAGTGCTATCCTCTACAACATTATTAATTAATTTGGGGATACTGTCAGAATATGTCCGATAATTATTATAGTACTGATATTCGTACTGCTGAAGGGCTTCCATTCGGGCTCTGCATATCTGCTGTAAATTTTCCTGCTTTTCCCAAATGTTTTTTGGATAAATGATTGCCCCAAGAAGAACAATTATTAATACTGCAATGATTACTTCTAAAATAAAACTCCCCTTTGAATTTTTCATCATCTGTTTTCCTCCATAGTTATATTTTTGTTAATTAGATTTATTTTTAAAAAAGGTTTTAATTGTTCAATTGTTTTCTCCCCAATTCCTTTAACATTTTTCAGCTCATTTATGGAAGTAAAATATCCTTGTGTTTTTCTGTATAGTACAATTCTTTCTGCTTTTACAGGACCTATTCCTGGTAATGCTTTAAAATCATCCAGGTCTGCTTTATTTATGTCAACATACGTGACTTGATTATCTGTTTCGGTGACTTTTTCATTATTAATGGTTACCTCATTATTCATTACCAAGGATGGAGTTTCCGGTAATGTTTTCCATTTAATTTGAAAAATACGGATACACAGTCCAACTAAAAAGGATAATAGCAGGAATATAATAAATTTACTTTCTTTAGGAGTAAAACCCAGCATTAGTGCACCTTTGGATATATTTCTTTTTTATGGGAAAGATCCTTAAAAAGCTTTTTTGTCTCCTTGGAAATTTTATCCGGTGTCCATATAATCACCCTTACCAATTGATCGCCTTTGCGTTTTGAATGCAAATGCGGAATCCCTTTATTTCGCATCCGCAGTATTTTACCTGATTGAGTTCCGGGATCAATATACAGTTTTGCTTTACCATCTAACGTCGGAATTTCCACTTCATCACCTAAAACAGCCTGAGTTATACTAATATACAGTAAATACAGTATATCATCACCATGTCTTTCAAAATTTTCATCTTTCTTTTCTTCAAATACTACATGAACATCTCCGGGCGGTCCGCCTTTGGGCCCGACATCACCTTTGCCTCTTATGGTCAAATAGTTGCCTGAAGAGACTCCTGGCGGAATTTTAACGTTTATTGTTGTTTTTCCTTTTTTTCTTCCTTCACCTCTGCAATCAGGACATGGATCAGTAATTATGTTCCCTTCACCTCCGCATCGGGGACAGGTTTTAATATTAACAAACTGTCCCAGTAAAGACTGACTTACCTGACGGATTTGTCCGGAACCCTTGCACTCAGGACATGTGGAAACTGAATTTTTATCTTTCGCACCTGTTCCCTCACAAGTTTCACAGGTTATTTTTCTTTTTATATTTAATTTTTTCTCAGCACCTTTTGCGATTTCCTGTAACGAAAGCTGCAATTTTAACTGTAAATCATTACCTCGTACAGGTCCTCTTCTTTTTCTCTCTCCTCCAAAGAAATCACCGAATCCGCCCAGTCCGCCAAATCCTTCCATAAAGGTACGTAAAGCATCAGAAAGATCAAAATCAAAACCGCCAAATCCAGCGCCTGCTCCTGTACCCTTTACACCTGCATGTCCGAATCTGTCATATCTTGCCTTTTTCTGAGGGTTACTGAGAATTTCATATGCTTCTGCAGCTTCTTTAAATTTTTCTTCAGCCTCCTTATTATCCGGATTCTTGTCAGGATGATATTTTATTGCTAATTTTCTATAAGCTTTTTTAATTTCTTCTGTATTTGCATCTCTGCTGACTTCTAAGACTTCGTAATAATCGCGTTTCGTCATGTCAATTTCCCCTTAAAGCGTTATTTACTCACTACGACTTTGGCATGACGTAATACAGTTCCGTTTAAAAAATATCCTTTCTGATGTTCTTCTAAAACAATATCTGATTCTATACCCTCCTTCTTTACCTGCATTATTGCATCATGAAAATCGACCTCAAAAGGCTCACCCTTCGCATGCATAGGTTCAAGACCTTCTTCTTCAAGTGTACTCAATAAATTTTTATAAATCAATTCTATTCCTTTGTATAACTCTGTATCCTTGTTTTTTGTATGTTCAGGATCCAGAGATCTTTCCAGATCATCAATTATCGGCAGTAATTTTTTGATCAGACCGGCATTGGCATTCTCAATGATCCGTGAAACTTCTCTTTCAGTGCGTTTTTTATAATTATCAAGATCTGCTCTTACTCTCAATAATGTATCTTTTAAAAATTCATTTTCTTTTTTCAGCTTTTTTAATTCCTCACTCAGTTCTTTTTTCGTTTTGGTTTTAGTGCTTTTACTGCTTTTATTACTTTTTGTATTTTTTGGTTTTTCTGGTGTTGTATTATTTTTCTTCTTGGTCATTGTGAGTAATCTTTATTTTAAAATAATTATATCAGCTTAGATAATAATTAATAGTTTCTGTAACACAATCTACTAACGGCAGAATTGTATCATATCGTAATCTGGTCGGCCCAATCACTCCCAGGGTTCCATAATCTTTACCCCGTTGATAATTACTCTTAATCACTGTAAAATTTTTTAATTTTTCATTCTCATTTTCAGTTCCGATTATAATTTCTGTTTTCTCTATTTTTCTGTTAAACAGGTTAATTAATTTTTTCTTATCATCAATTAAATAAAAGAATTGACCCAGTAAGTTTGTATCTGAAAATTCCGGTTGATTAATAATATTATATGTACCACAGGTATGGATATCCAGAGGTTCAGAAAAATTAAATAGAGTAGGAGCGGAGTTTAACAATGTATTTAATAATTCTTTATTCCGTAGACTCACATCATTCATTCTCTCTTTAATAGATTTAATTATCTGTTCTAATGATAAACCACTTAGTCTCTCATTAATTAAGGAAGCTGTTCTGTGTAAATCTTTCTGTCTTAGATCTGAAGAAATTTCTAAAAGATATGTTTTAACCAGACGGCTGCGGACATGTATGACGGCCAGTACTTTCTTGTCAGATAGACTGATGAGCTCCATACGATCGAATATTCCTTCAGACATACCTGGTGTAATTACCACTGCCAGCTCACTGGAGATTTCACCTAAAATTTCTGATGCCTGTTCCAGAAGTAAGTTTAAATCACCCTTGGCTTCTTTAATAGCCTGATGAATTTTATTCTTTTCATTATTATTAGGAAATGTTATGGTCATTAAGGTATCCACATAGAATCTGTATCCTTTGGTGGTTGGGATTCGTCCTGCAGATGTATGAGGCTGTATTAAAAAACCCTTTTTTTCCAGATTCATCATTTCTTTTCGGATAGTAGCAGTACTGCAGTTTAATTTACTGTGTTTTACAAGATGGTGAGACCCCACCGGATCTGCTTTGGTTACATATAAATGAATTAACCCTTTTAATATTTCTGACTGTCTGTTTGTTATAGTATTCATTTTAAAATTATTCTTTATAACCTAAATAAAATCATACTAAAGATAAAAATTTTTGTATATAGAGTCAAGATAAAAAATAATCTAAAAAATATTATTGATTTTTATAACTTTTTCCAGTATACTTATAATCGATGAATTTATCAAGTAATTTATTTTTACAGCTGCTTTAAATCTATGTATATTAATTGTGTCATTTGGAGTTTATACATTATTTACTCTATTATAAAATTATAAAGGAGAAGAATATGAAGAAATGTATTTTTATCCTTACTGTTGTATGGATTGTAATGATTGTTGCTGCCCCGTTAAAGGCCATTGATACTCAGAATACCAGATTATTAAGCCAGCCTGCTGTTAATACTGATCACATTGCATTTGTTTATGCCGGCGATATCTGGATTGGAGATCAGGAGGGTAACAGTGTAAGGCGGCTTACCTCTCATACTGGTTATGAAAGCAATCCTCTCTTCTCACCGGATGGAAATATGATTGCATTCAATGCCCAGTATGACGGTAATACTGATGTTTATATTGTATCTTCCCGGGGAGGAGTGCCAAAACGTCTTACGTTCCATCCGGGCAGGGATAATATCTGCGGTTTTACACCGGATGGGAAATCAGTGATTTTCCGTTCTTCCCGTAACTCTTTTACCCGCAGATACTCTCAGCTTTTTTCTGTGCCTGTTAATGGCGGATACCCACGGCAGATGAAAATGCCCCGGGTTTTTAAAGCCTGTTATTCACCTGATGGTAATTATATTGCTTATGTCCCTTTAGCTGAGGTATATCATGAATGGAAACACTATCGGGGCGGAACGCTTACTGAAATAAAAATAATAGATCTGAAAGACTATTCAGTTGAAACAGTTCCGCAGCCTCAGGGCGGATGTAATGATACGGATCCGGTCTGGATAAAGGATACTATCTATTTCAGATCTGACAGAAATGGCGAATTTAATATTTTTGCGTTTAATCTTTCAGATAAATCCATTACTCAGATAACTCATTTTTCAGATTTTCCTGTTCTGGATATTGACGGCAGGGATGAAAAGTTAATGTTTGAAAAGGCAGGATATCTTTATTTTTACGATCTTCTGAATGATCAATATCATCAACTCAAGATAGGAGTAGCAACTGATCTTCAGAGTCTCCGTCCCAGATATATCAAAGGATTTGAGTGGGTTGGCGACTGTAAGATTTCACCATCCGGTACCAGAGCAGTACTCGAATATCGCGGAGAAATAATAACACTTCCGGCTGAAAAGGGTGATCCTCATTATCTTACCAGTACATCAGGCATTCATGAACAGAATCCTGTATGGTCTCCTGACGGTAAGAAAATTGCCTATTTTTCAGATGCATCAGGAGAGTATGGTCTGCATATACTTTACAGAGATAAAGAAGATAAGGTGGAAAAAATTGAACTCAAGGGTACTGGTTTTTACAGTAATCTTGTCTGGTCACCGGACAGTAAGAAGCTGATTTTTTCTGATAACGGAAGAAATCTGTACTGGGTCGGGATTGCATCAGGTAAAATCAATAAAATTGTACAGGAATCTATTTATATGCCCGGAGCTTTTGGTTCATTTCAGAGCAGCTGGTCCCCTAATTCAGAATGGATTGCCTATACCCTTAATACAGAGTCTTATATTAAACAGCTTTACCTGTATTCTCTGGAGAAAGACAAGTCTTATTCTGTCACTAAAGGCATGAGTGAAGTAAGTGAACCTGTTTTTGATGTAAGCGGAAAGTATCTGTACTTTTTTGGTTCTACTGATGCCGGTCCGGTCAAACACTGGTTTGCCATGTCCGCTTCAGATATGGAACTGACCCGAAATCTGTATTTACTTACTTTGAGAAAGGACGTAGAAAATCCCCTGTCCAAAGAAAGTGATGAAGAAGACATGAAATCGCAGGATTCTGAGGACAAGAAGCAGGAATCCGAAGAAAAAGATGCATTCCATATTGATCTTACTGACATTGAAAACCGTATCATTACTCTTCCGGTTGAAGGTGCAAACTATACCTCACTTGCTTCCAGAAAAGAGGGTACGCTCTACTTTATTAAACAGAATGAACGCAGTGGGGATTTGTGTTCATTTTCTTTAAAGGATAAAGAGGTAAAAACTGTACTTTCAGGTCTGTGGAGTTTTGTTTTGTCTGCAGATGGTGACAAAATTTTATACAGGACACGAAACAGCATTCATATTGTTGATGCTGCTGATAAGATTGAACCAGGAAAAGGGAAAGTCAAGACTGATGCTGTGGCAGTAAAAATTGATCCGGTGCAGGAATGGGAGCAGATTTTTCAGGAAGCCTGGAGGGTAAACCGGGATTATTTTTATGATCCTAATTTTCACGGATGTGACTGGAAAGCGATGAAGGAGAAATATCAGCAGTTCCTACCCCATGTTGTCTGCAGAGAAGATTTAAACCGGATTATCATGTGGATGTGCAGCGAATTAGTTGTAGGCCATCATCGGGTTGGCGGCGGAGATGATATTATGAAAGCTGAGCATATACCAGGAGGACTTCTGGGTGCTGATTATGAAATTGATAACAACAGGTATATATTCAAGAAAGTATACGGCGGACTGAACTGGAATCCAGATCTTCAATCTCCATTAAAACAGCCGGGTGTTGAAGTGAAAGCAGGTGAATACTTGCTGGCAGTAAACGGCAAGGAATTGTATGCTTCGGAAAATATCTATAAAAGATTTGAAAATACATCCGGTACAATTGTTTCAATCACAGTAGGTCCTGAACCTGACGGCACTGATTCAAGAACTGTAAAAGTTGTGCCGATAGAAAATGAATCATCTCTCAGAAACAGAGACTGGGTAGAAACTAATATAGAAAAGGTGCACAAAGCAACTGACGGAAGAGTAGCATATGTGTATGTACCCAATACAACCACTCTGGGACATACATATTTTAAACGTTACTTTTTCCCGCAGGCTGATAAAGAAGCTATTATTATTGATGAACGGTTCAATGGCGGAGGTCAGGTTGCAGACTACTATATTGATATTCTGCGCCGTCCTCATATCTGTCACTGGAATTTGAGATACGGTAAAGATCTCAGGACACCCAGTGCAGCTATACATGGGCCTAAAGTAATGCTGATAAATGAAACAGCAGGATCAGGCGGGGATCTGCTTCCCTGGATGTTCCGGAAACTTGATTTGGGCACTCTTATTGGTAAAAGGACCTGGGGAGGTTTGGTTGGTGTTTTAGGATTTCCCAGACTTTTAGACGGAGGGTATATTACAGCTCCCAACCTGGCTATCTGGACAGAGGATGGTTTTGTAGTGGAAAATGAGGGAGTACCACCTGATATTGAAGTAGATCAGACTCCAAAGAAAGTAATTGAAGGTCATGATCCTCAGCTGGAAAAGGCTATAGAAGTAATTCTTAAGCAATTAAAGGAAAATCCTCCCAAAACATATGAAAGACCGCCTTATCCGGTGAGGATTAAAAAGTGATAGAATTCCACTCTGACAGGGTCTTTATTCCGATCCTGTCAGAGTGGACGACAGAAACCTCTCCCGCAGGTTTGAAATCTTCGGGAGGTTCTATAATTATTTTGACGAAGAGATTACAAAGTAAACGCAGAGTTTTTAAATATTGAATAAATAAATATTCACTGCTTGGCGAACTCTGCGAGATCTTTGCTCACTCTGCGTTAAAGTTTTATTTTGAATCAGCTTCGTGGTTCTACCATTGTTATTGAGCAGCTTTTTTGTGTGTTTCGTTTTTAAATGCTATATTCGAAGGATTTCCTTAAAAATTGCACATTTTAATAAAAAAATTCCATCCGGAAAATTTTTATCTTGACAATATCTCACATTTGTTTTATATTACAAAACTTTTGAAGGAAAGTATATGAAACAGAGAAAAATAAAAAAAAGAGGCAGTACTGCTAAAGAGGCACTGCCGTTCAGTTCAACTAATTATTTATTGTTCGGTATTGGTCTGCTGGTCATTATTATCGGATATATTTTATTATCTATCGGACCGTGGAACAGTTTTTATTCTCTTACAGCAGCACCCATTCTTCTGGTTATCGGATATTGTATTGTTATTCCGATAGCAATACTGTATCATAAGAAAAAGAATACACAGAAGGGCGATTAGCTCAGCTGGTTTAGAGCGCTTGCCTTACAAGCAAGAAGTCACTGGTTCAAATCCAGTATCGCCCACAATATATCAGCGTTGAGTAGGAACAATGCTTGTACATAGATTTAACAGGGGCTGTAGTTCAATTGGATAGAGCACCGGCCTGTCACGCCGGACGTTGCGGGTTCAAATCCCGTCGGCCCCGCTTTTCTTTCATTACTGATTTACATTCCATCCTTAAGAATATATATACTGTTAACCATTAACCATATGTATCAGAATCATTTTATCTGTAAATTTGGTTGACAATGATTAAAATTATTTTTATAATTTTATGTATACATACAATTTTAATATAGGAGCAATCAAAAATGGCAACAACATTTTGGGATGATGTAAAAGCAGCATTAAATTCCGGTGCAACTATTATTGCGGATAAATCAGAAGAATATCTTAGCTTTACGATGATTAAGAAAGAAATCTTCAAACTCAAGCATCAGCAAAGAAAACTGATTTCTGAACTGGGAGAAAAAACATTTAATCTGGTATCAAAGAATAAGGATGCCAATGTGGCCTCTAACCATAAAATCAAGGATTTAATAAAAAAAATAAAACAAGTTAATGCTGATATCAAAGACCAGGAACAAGAACTGCAGAAATTAAAAAAAGAATATTCAGAGAAAAAGAAGAAATCCCAGCCGGAACCAGAAAAAAAAGCGTCACCCAAAAAATCATCTTCAAAATCAAGTAGAACCACCAAAGGAAAAGGATCCTGAACTCCTTGATAAAGAAGTTACTATTTTTAATTTTTGTAATGCCATTATGGCTTTTCCCCCAATCCGGAATTAATTCTTTATCGATAACAGAAGTTACTACTGAACGTTTTCCTATAAAGGAAACTGATCCCATTAAAACGCTCTCTCTCACTTTTGTCGGTGATCTGCAAATGGGAGGAAGCTGTCTTCCTGTAATCACTAGCAGGGGAAGTGATTATCCCTTTGATTCAACCAGAACCTTAATCAGTATATCAGATCTGGCTGTTGCTAATCTGGAAGCGCCCTTTGTACTGCAGGGCAAACCATTTAATAAAAAATTTACCTTCCGGGTTCATCCCGGATATGCAACAGGACCTCTCAGAGCAGGTTTTGATGTTTTTACATTAGCCAATAACCATATTCTTGATTATGGTCCGGAAGGACTGAATACCACACTGCAGACACTGGACAGTTTGCAGATCAAGTATTGCGGAGCAGGGAATACTATTCATGAAGCTGAAAAGCCCTGTCTGGTGACAGTAAATAACTGGAAGATTGGTTTTTTTGCTTTTTCTTTAACTTATCCGTCAGAATTCTGGGCAAGAGAGAATCGGCCCGGTACTGCCTACCCACATCTTGAAAGGATTAAATCTCATATCAACACAATAAGACAAGACTGCGATCTGATAATAGTAGCATTTCACTGGGGAGGAGAATTATGGTCCAATCCGAAACCGTATCAGAAATTCTATGCTCACAAAGTTATTGATTTTGGAGCAGATATAGTTATCGGTCATCACCCCCATGTGCTACAGGGAATTGAAATGTATAAAGGTAAATTTATCGCCTATAGTATGGGTAACTATGTATTTGGCTCCTACAGCAGGAGGGTATCATTCAGTATGATACTACGGCTTCGTTATGATAATCAGGGATTGCTCTACGGAGAAGTGATTCCTATTGATGTTTATAATCCGCGGGTTCGGTTTTGTCCGACAGTTATCAGAGGAGAAGAACGAATAAAGGTCATAAGCAAACTGAATGAAATATCGCGGCATTTAAATAATGATCAGAATCTTGTCCGGGAATCCGGATTGATTGTTCACATTAAATAGTGAAAAAATTAAAATAATACTCGATAAAATTAAAAATTTTTTTTATATTAAAATCTTATATAAGTGTTTCAGATAAATAATAATAAAGAGGAGATGTTTATGCCGTTTATTCCATCTACTGAAGAAAACAGAAAGCAAATGCTGAAAGCGATTGGTGTTTCAGATTTTGAAGAACTTCTGGAAGCAATACCAGAAAAACTGCGTTTTAAAGGTGATTTTGATCTTCCACGGCCTCTGTCAGAAATTGAGGTCACCAAGCTTCTCCAGGAGCTGGCAGCCAAGAACAAACATACTGGTACCCACGCCTGTTTTCTGGGAGGTGGTGCCTATGATCATTTTATACCAGCTGCAGTTGATCATGTTATTAACAGACCGGAATTCTATACAGCGTATACTCCTTATCAGCCAGAAGTCAGTCAGGGGAATCTGCAGGCAATTTATGAATATCAGACTATGATTGCCAATCTTACCGGTATGGATGTTGCAAACGCTTCTTTATATGACGGCGCTTCTGCTTTGGCAGAAGCAGCGCTGTTAAGTGCAAATTACACCAGAAAGGAAGATATCCTTATCTCTAAAAGTGTGCACCCTTTTTATCGGGAGGTGGTGCAAACATACTGTAAGAGAAGCGGCGTTAATCTTAAGGAAATCAACATTTCCGATTATCTCACTGATCTGGATCAGTTAAAAAGTCTGGCAAGTGAGAACACTGCCGGACTTCTGGTGCAGAGTCCCAATTTCTTTGGATTTTTAGAAAACCTGGAGGAAATGGAAAAAATTATCCATGACGTTAAAGGATTATACGCTGTTTCTGTTGATCCTATTTCTCTGGGTATTTTAAAACCTCCCGGAGAGTATAATGCTGATATCGTTACCGGTGAAGGTCAGTCTCTGGGCAACCACCTTTCTCTTGGCGGTCCCTATTTAGGAATATTTGCAGCTAAAAAATCACTTATCAGGAAAATGCCGGGACGTATTGCTGCAGTAACTGAGGATAAAGACGGAAGACGGGGATTTGTATTAACCCTACAGACCCGGGAACAGCATATCCGGCGGGACAGGGCTACTTCTTCTATCTGTACTAACCAGCAGTTATGTGCTCTAGCAGCCACAGTGTATATGGCTTTAATGGGTAAAAAGGGAATACCGACAGTAGCTAATCTCTGTGTACAGAAGGCTCACTATCTTGCTGAAAAACTTGCTGACATTAAAGGAGTAGAACCTATAGCGGATCATCCTTTCTTTAAAGAGTTTGTCATAAAGACTCCGGTTAAGGCAGATAAAATAATTGATCAGATGCGGAAGGAAAATATTTTTGCCGGGATTGATCTTTCCAGATTTGATTATGAAATGGACAATGCTCTTCTGATTGCTGTAACTGAGAAGAGAACTAAGGAAGAGATGGACAGGTATGTTGAAGTTATGAAAGCGATTCTTTAGAAAGATAAGGATAAAACAGGGAATAAAGGGAAAAGGAAAAAGTGAAAGATTAAAGATCAAAGACCAAAGAAAAAATACAAAAAAGAACTTGAGAGCGTGAGAACGAGAGAACTACAGAACTTGAGAAGTTTAAGTTCAGAAATCAGAAGCCAGTGACCAGAAGCCGGTATTGACCGCAGACCGCGGACGGCAGACCGCGTGGTGATGGGGATGTTTACCCGTTAGAGAGAGGTTGTTTGTGATTGTTGATCATTTGTTATTAATGCGATTGTATGGGAGTATCGGGGTAACGGGGTGTCGGAGTGCGTTGGAGCATAGTTGTATGGGATGTGATAATTGT
>Ga0180433_10000648_pt1 | contig 59107 bp, 48 predicted proteins | sample SS_ome_8_FD_132980 | JGI IMG/M metagenome (GOLD analysis project Ga0180433, IMG submission 132980) | Hypersaline lake sediment archaeal communities from the Salton Sea, California, USA - SS_1_D_1 metaG | ecosystem: Environmental > Aquatic > Non-marine Saline and Alkaline > Hypersaline >... | reverse complement strand
TCGATCGACGCGGGCGAAGTCCGGCGCTATCCCGTAACTGTGACCGCGCTCGCGAGCGCGGAAGCCAGATGACCCGCCTCTGCGCGGCCCTGAGGACCCTCGCGGAAGGGGGTAGGGGCGCAGCCGCGAGGCTGCTGTCGTTCCCTCGGCCGGTTTCCGGCAGGGGGATGTGCTTCGCCGCGCCCGTACGCCAGAACGGCGTGCGGCGTCTTCGTTTCCGAGGAGGCGCCGCGCGGACGGGAGTGGGCGCCGAGACGCCCAGCGGGAAAGCGCGGAGGAGGCGACGACGCGGACGGGACTGATCCAAGTCTACACCGGCGACGGGAAGGGGAAGACGACCGCCGCGCTCGGCCTCGCTCTGCGCGCGTGCGGCCACGAACTCCGCGTCTACGTCGGCCAGTTCATGAAAGGGCCGGACAGCGGGGAGATCGCGAGCGCCCGTCATCTCGCACCGTACCTCACGATCGAGGCGTACGGCCTCCCGGATCGACTCACCCCGAACGATCTCGGCCCGGCAGATCGTACGGCGGCGCGAGATGGACTGGCGAAGGCGGAGCGGGCACTGATCGATGGTCGCTACGACCTCGTCGTCCTCGACGAGATCCACGTCGCGCTCCACTGCGGTCTCCTCGACGAGTCCGACGTCCTCGATCTGATCGATCGGAAGCCGCCGACGGTCGAGCTGGTGCTGACCGGGCGCGACGCGCCGGCGTCCGTCGTCGCCCGAGCGGATCTGACCAGCGAGATGCGCGCCATCCGTCACCCGTACGCGAGCGGCATCGGGGCCCGTCGCGGTATCGAGTTCTAGTCGCCGCCCAGCGCGGGGTCGGACGACGTCCGGAGAGCACGGAGGAGGAACGCATGACGAGGATCGATCGACGGCCGGTGATGGCGCTGGCGCTCACCCTGCTCGCCATCGAAATCGCAGCCCTCGCGGCGCCGTTTCCGATCGCGGTGACCGACGATACCGGCACCCTCGTAGCGATCGCAGCGGAGCCCCAGCGGATCATCTCGCTCGCTCCGAGTCACACCGAGATCCTGTACGCGCTCGGTCTCGGAGACCGGCTTGTCGGCGTCACCGCCTACTGCAACCATCCGCCCGAGGCGACGAGCATCCCTCACGTCGGCGGGTTCTCCGACGTCGACTTCGAGCGAGTCGTCGGCCTCTCTCCCGACCTCGTCTTCGCGAGCACGATCCACATCGCCGAGGTTGTGCCACGGCTGCAGGCACTCGGGATCACCGTCTTCGTGATCCATCCCCCGACGGTCACCGCCGTTCTCGATGCCATCCTCACCGTCGGGATGGTCACCGGCCGAACGATCCCCGCGGCGACGCTCGTCGCCGGATTGCAGGCACGGATCGACGCGGTCCTCGGTGCGATCGACGGGGCGACCCCGCCGACGGTCTTCTGGGAGCTCGGACCCGACCTGTACACCGCAGGGCCGGGGTCGTTCGTCGACGACCTGATCCGCCTCGCCGGCGGGGCGAACATCGCGGCCGACGCGCTCAGCCAGTGGCCCCAGCTGAGCGTCGAGGCCATCGTCATCGCCGATCCCGAGATCGTCGTCCTCGCCGACCACAACTACGGCGAGACGGCCGACCGGGTCGCCGCGCGTCCCGGCTGGGCTGAGATCGCCGCCGTGGCGGCGGGACGCGTCGTCGAACTGACCGACGACGACATCTTCTCCCGCCCCGGTCCGCGGATCGTCGACGCGCTCGAGTTCCTCGCGCGCCAGTTCCACCCGGACCGGTTCTAGCCCGCGATCACAAGCGAAGGAGACGATCCGTCGACGTGACGACCGCGAAGATCCCGCCCCCCTCACTCGACGCCCTCGAGCGACCGAGGAAGGGACGCCGACGGCTCAGCGTCCTCCTCGTTGCCCTGGCGGTGACCGTCGGCATCGCACTGTTCGCCGTCGCCTGGGGTTCGTTCTCGATCCCAGCCGGGACGATCGTCCGGATCCTCTGGCGCCGGATCTGGGGGATCGCCGACGGCGCAAGCTGGCCGCAGGCGTGGGAGGTCGTGATCCTGCACGTCCGCCTTCCTCGGGTCCTTCTCGCCGGGCTCGTCGGCGCGGCCCTCTCGCAGGCGGGCGCCGTCTACCAGGGGCTGTTCAAGAACCCGCTCGCCGACCCGTACCTGATCGGCGTTTCGTCGGGCGCGGGCCTCGGAGCGACGATCGCGATCGCCTGCGGGCTGTCGTTCGGCTGGGGGACCCTCGGCGCCGTCTCCGTTCTCGCGTTCGTCGGAGCGCTGGCCGCGACCGGCTCGGTCTACCTCCTCTCCCGGATCGGCGGGCGCACGTCGGTGGTTACGCTCGTCCTTGCCGGGGTCGCCCTCGGCGCGTTCTTCACGTCGATGCAGACGTTCCTCATGTTCCAATCCCAAGACGCATTCCATGCCGTCCACATCGTCAGCTGGCTGATGGGAAGCTTCAGCCTGTCGAGCTGGGCGAAGGTCTCTCTCCTCGCCCCCGTCCTCGCAGTCGGCGGAAGCTGCTTGTGGGCGTTCGGACACCGCCTGAACGTGATGCAACTCGACGAGGAGGAGGCGCAGCGACTGGGGATCCCGGTCGAACGCACGCGCCTTCTCCTGATCGTCGTCGCCTCGCTGGTGACGGCAACGGCCGTCGCCGTCGGCGGGATCATCGGATTCGTCGGGCTGATCGTCCCTCACGCCGTTCGTCTCGCGTGGGGCCCCGATCATCGATTCCTCCTGCCGATGAGTGCCCTCTGCGGCGCGGCGTTCCTCGTCGTCGCCGACGGCATCGCGCGGACGCTCCTCGGGCCCGCCGAGATCCCGGTCGGCGTGGTGACCGCGTTCTTCGGGGCGCCGTTCTTCCTGTACCTGCTCCGGCGGAGGAGACTCCATGTCTTCGGGTAGGCGACCGGCAATCCTGTCCGCCGTCGGCGTTCGAGTCCGTTTCGGCGACGCGGTCATTCTCGACGATGTCGATCTGGCGCTCGCCCCGGGACGGACCGCGGGCGTTGTCGGCCCGAACGGCGCTGGCAAATCGACCCTCGTTCGCGTGCTATCCCGCACGCTCGCGCCCGAGAGCGGCCGGATCGCGCTCGCCGGCCGCGATCTCTCCGCGTGGCGCCCCGGGGACCTGGCGCGCCTTCTCGCCGTCGTGCCGCAGACGCACGACCTCCCGCCCGGATTCACCGGCGAAGACGTCGTCATGATGGGGAGGACGCCGTTCCTCGGATGGCTCGGGAGGGAGACCGAGCGGGATCGCACCGTCGTTCGCGCCGCGATGATCGAGACCGACACCTGGCACCTCGCCGCCCGCCGCACCCACCAGTTGAGCGGCGGCGAGCGGCAGCGACTCGTCGTCGCGCGAGCGCTCGCCCAGGAGCCACGCGTCCTCCTCGCCGACGAGCCGACGGCGCACCTCGACATCAACCATCAGACGGAGGTGGTGAACCTCGTTCGCCAACTCGTCGACGAGCGGGGAATCGCAACGCTCGTCATCTGGCACGACCTCAACCTGGCCGCGCGGTTCTGCGATGAGTTGCTCCTGCTGCGCTCGGGCAGGGTCCTGGCCCGAGGAACACCGGACGACGTCCTGACGGAGTCGCGGATCGAGGAGGCGTACGGCGCCCGGGTGACGATCGTCCGCCATCCGGACGGCCGCTCCCCCGTCGTTCTGCCGGCGTGACCGCTCCTGGGCGCAGAGCTGCGCCTACCCGTCTTCGATCGACCGCCCCTTGATCATCGCCCGGACGATCGTCCCGATGACGACGCGGAAGACCGTCTCCTCGGTCCGCTCGCTCAGGAACGGCAGATCGACCTTCCGGTTGACGAGCTGGGTCAGGTTCTCTTCGATGAGGACGGCGTCTTGCTCCGAGATCCCGTCGGAGACGACCTTGATCAGCTGGTAGATCTCGTTCGGGAGGACTCCGTAGAGGAACCGGTCGATCAGCTTGACGATCTTGACGAAGACGATCTGCTCCGTCCCTTCTTTGAGCAAGGGAAGGTCGATCGCGTGGTTCAAGCGGGTCGCGATCGCCTCCAGCTCCGACTCGGTCAGCATCTCGCCCGGCGCGGCGTCGGCCACGACCTTCTCGTGCTCGTCGCCCGTCAGGGTCACTTCGTTTGGCATGGCGTCTCCTTTTCCGTCCCGATCGAAGCCCTCCGACAGGGCGCCGAACGACCGTACCGAGGATAGTAGTGCTGTGGAGGAACGTCATCAACTCCACTCCGAATGCGTTGGAAGTGATGCAAGGCAGCGGAAACGCGTCCCGCTCGACGAGCAGACTTCGCTCGACTCGATCGGATGGACCGCGCCCAAACCGACGTCGAACCACGGCGGCCCGGAGAATCGGACGTCGTGGCGTCCGCCTCGTCCGGTGTGCTAGACTCGGGATCGGTGGCGCCGCAGGGCGCCGTTCCATTCGATCACGCTCTGGAGGGCGATCATGCGGAAACTGTCGGTCCTGCTCGTTTCTCTGATTACCGTTGCTTTCGCTGCGTGCGCCGACGGACGCCTTCAGGCCGAAGGCGTTTCCGGTGGCTCGACCGTCCTCAGATTCGAGGGATCCGACGTCACAACGACGTTCGCGGGGATGCAGGAGATGACTGGAGCGCTGTTCCTCGCCGACGTCAGCTACCCGTTCGTCGCGACAGGGAGCGCCTACGGCCTCGGGGTGGGAAGCGCGGAGACCCTCGCCGTCAGCCTGTGGGTTCTGTTCCACGTCGAGGGGACCGTCGACGGCGTCGATCCGATCACGATCCGCGGCGGAATGGATGTCATCGGGGACGGAATCGACGTCGATTCGTTCTCGCTCGGCTCCGGATCGGGAACGTTCTTCGCCGTCGTCAAGTTCATGGACGTGACGTACGAGTTCTCCGGATCGGTCGAGTCGACCGGCTCCGGGGCTCTCGTCCCGCCGCAGGATCCTTCGACGATGGAGGTCGCGGGAACGGTCGCCTCGACACTCGAGGGGACGCTGTACGCGCCGGAGGGTGAACTGGTCGATCGGATGCCGTGGGATGCGGCCGCCTGGCCGATGGAGCTCCACGAGCAGCTGATGACGCTCCTGCTGACGGGCGCGATGCCCGAGCCCCCGTCCGAGGAGCCGGCGCCCGAGCCCGCGAAGACACCCTCGCGACGGCGGGCACCGGTTCCGTAGGCGAAGACCGCCGCTTCTGCTGCGTCGTCAGCGATCGAACGCGACGAGGAGCGGCGCGTGGTCCGACGGCCGCTCGCCGCGACGTGGATCGAGATCGATCCACGCTGAGGTCGATCGATCGGCGAGCGACTCCGTCGCGAGCACGTGGTCGATCCGCCATCCCTTCCCGTCGGCGACGGCGTTCTTGGCGCGGTAGTCGAAGTAGGTGTACACCCCGGGGTCCGGAATGTGCTTTCGGAGAACGTCGACGAATCCCCACGCCGTGGCGCGCGCGAACGCCTCGCCGACCTCGGGATTGAAGCAGACGTGACCGAGCAGCCGCTTCGGATCCCAGACGTCGATCGCCCGCGGGGCCACGTTCAGGTCACCGACCCAGAGGACCGGCTGCTCGGGCGAGAACCGTGTCTCGAACAGCGCGCGGAGGCGTTCGAACCACGCCAGCTTGTACGCGTACATCGGATGCTCGACGTCCCGCCCCTGCGGAACGTACGCGTTGACAATCGATACCTCGCTCACCTCGGCGACGATCAGGCGCGCTTCGTCGGGCGGTTCGCCGTCGTCGAATCCGCAGCGGACGTTCTCGATCGGGGCCTTCGCCAGGATGGCGACGCCGTTGTACGCTTTCTCCCCGCGGAACGCGACGCGGTAGCCGGCCTCGGCAAACGGGGCAACGGGGAAGTCCGCGTCCTGGACCTTGGTTTCCTGAAGGCAGACGACGTCCGGCGCGCTCTGGTCGAGCCAGGGCAAGAGCGCGTGCAGGCGAGCGCGAATCGAGTTGACGTTCCACGTGGCAACGACGAGGGACACGAACGCGCTAGGCGGGGAGGATCCCGCTGAAGGTCGTCACGTCGAGACCCTCCGCCCGCAGCCGATCGACGTACGGGTTGATCCCGACCGAGTCGCTCGCGATGTGTCCGGTGACGATCAGCGTCTTCGCGTCGCCGTACTCCTCGCGCAGGCGCGCCGCGTCCTCCGGTCGACAGTGGATGTAGAGGACGGTGTCGATCCCGTGATCGAAATACGCCTTGGCGACCGGGTACCCGCCGTTCGTTCCCGCACCGTGGGAGAAGACGGCCCGCCCGAGCCGATTCGACGCGCTCCCGACCCGGACCTCGATCTCGGTTGCTGCGTTTCGGAACTCGCCGAACGCCGCCCGAAGGGCGTCGACCGCGTCGGCCACCGCCCGCTCCGGCTCGATCCCGTCGACGACCTCGGCCATCCGGCGTCGACCGACCTCGTCGAGCGGGGTGTGGATGTTGAGGTACGGCATCCCGAGAAGGCGCGCGACGGACGGCGCGTGATCGTAGTTCTGCATCGACGCCAAGACCCGCCTCGACTCGATCGTCTCCCGCAGCGTTGCCTCGGCGACATCCCGCGGAACGCCGGCGCGCGTCATCTGGTCGACGTGACGGAGCAGGACCTCGTGGTAGCGGAGGATCGAGGTCCCCGCGCTCGGGTGGTGGGCAATCGCACAGTCGTATCCCAGGTCCTGCGCGATCTTCAGCTCCGCTTGCTTGAGGTCAATCCCGATCAGGATCCTCTCGATCCCCTCGCCAGGATGGTGGATCGCGCTGTCTCCCGGAATCTCGCTCAGGTTCGCCATCTCGAGCGCCAGACCCATCAGCCGTTCAGTGTTCACGCATCGCCTCCTTGGTCGTCGTGCGATTCGCTTCGAGTATCGGCCCCCGTGCGGGGAACCGGTGTGTAGTCTCTCAGAATCGACCCGCCGATGAACTCGCGCAGGATCGAGTTGTCGGGGATCGTCTCCGTCGTGTAGGGATCGAACCACGACAACAGCGCCAGGAGGCGCTCCGCCTCGATCCGGTAGCGAGAGTCGAGCGCACGCAGGAGGAGCGGTTCGACACGCGGCTTCAGAACAGCGAGTTCGTAGCCGAGCGCCGAGTTGAACATCGCATCGGCCTGTTCCTGGTACGGGAAGATGTTCCGCTTCTCCCCCGTGCGCACGTTCTCCCAGAGGGCGAGCGTCTCCTCGGCGGAGTAGCCGCGGTAGACGGCGTCGCGGACGGTTCGCCGGATCAAGCGTGTGTCCGTCGTCGACACCCGGTTGTGAATGTCCAGGTTCAGCTGGGTCAACGCGCTGACGAAGACCCGGAAACATCCACGCGCCGGGTCCTCGCCGAGAAGCTCCGGGTTCAGCCCGTGAATCCCCTCGACGAGGAGGATCTGGTCCTCGGTGAGCCGAACGGTCTGCCCGTCGGCCCGGTCTCCGGAGCGGAAGTCGTAGCGTGGAAGGGAGACGCGTTCGCCACCGACAAGTCGCTCGAGATCCCCTCGGAAACGGGCGACGTCGATCGCGTCGAGTGCATCGTAGTCCGCCGTCTCGCCGTCGCGCGCATGGAGGACGGCGCGTGGATGGAAGTAGTCGTCGATCGGAATCGGGAACGGCTGCAGTCCGTCCGCGAGCAGCTGGATCGCCAGCCGCTTCGAGAACGTCGTCTTGCCAGACGCAGACGGCCCGGCGATGAGGACGAGGCGAACGCCCTCCGCGTGTCGAGCGGCGATCCGCTCGGCGATCGCGGCGATCCTTCGCTCGTGCAACGCCTCCGCGACGAGGACGATCTGCTCGATCCGCCCACTCCGAATCGCCTCGTTCAGACACTCCACGTCGCCGACGCCGAGGAGCTCGAGCCACTCGCCGTACTCGTCGAACACCTCGCGCAGCGCCGTGAACCGTCGCGCCGGGAGAAGCTTGGTCGGGTCCTCACGCCGCGGGAACCGGAGAACGAACCCGTCGGAGAACGGTTCGACACCGAACACCTTGAGGAGTCCCGTGGAGGGGACCATGTAGCCGAAGAAGTAGTCCGACGTGCCGTTGAGCGAATACAGGTGGAGATGGTCTTCGGCCCGCCCCCCGAGGAGGCGCGCTTTCCCTTCGTCCCCGCGATCGGCGAGCGCCTCTCTCGCCTCGGCGAGCGTGTACCGACGTCGCTCGATCGGAAGATCGGCGGCGACCAGCTCCTCCATCCGCTTGCGGATCTGAGTCAGCTCCGTCGAAGCGAACGGCTCCCGCCCCTCGACGCGGCAGAACAGGCCGCCGTGGGGGACCGAGTAGTCGATCCGTACCCGAGCCGTCGGGAACAGCTTGCTCGTGACCACGACGAGGAGGAACGACAGGCTCCGACTGTAGATTCGGATCCCGTCGGAGCTGGACAGGAGAACCGGTTCCGCGTCGACATCCTGGGTCACCGGCTGTGCGAGCTCACGGAGGCGCCCGTCGACGATCGCGGCAAGGGGAGGGTCGTCCCCGTTCGGATAGGCGACGCGGAAGATCTCAACGAGCGAGGTCCCCCGCGCGGCCTCGAAGACACGTCCATCGGAGAGCCTCACCTGGACGTCGTCTCGCCGTTCGACTTGCCGGATTCCGTCCCCTTCCGGTCGCCGTCCGTCCTCCGCCGCCATCGGATCACCGTCTCCCCAGCGCGTCGTCTCGCACGACGGGGAAGACGGTCGCTCGCAGGCGATCGATCTCGCGCCCGAGCGCATTCATCGCTCCGTCGGTCGTCGGCGGAACCTCGTCGCTCCCGCGAAGATCTCGCACGGCGACGCCGTGCACCGCGGCCTGCGTCGACCACGCGACGGGAATCGTGTCAGGCAGATCCGCGTCGACCATCGCGCCCCACGCCAACGTCCATGCCCGCACGACGTTTCCTACGTCGTATCCCCCACCACCGAAGGCGATCCATGGCAGATCGAGCACGCGGAACCGCTTCACGCACCGCTCGAACCCGCGGAGGCTGATCCGCAGATTCGCCACGACATCGCCGATGATCGCGTCCGCCCCGAGCTGGGTCGTGAGAACGTCCGGAGCGAACGTCTCGAGAAGCGGAAGGATCACGTCATCGAACGCGCGATCGTAGGCGGCGTCACCCGCTCCCGGCTCGAGCGGAACGTTCACCGCGAACCCCGATCCGGGCCCGTCGCCGACGTCCTCGACAAACCCCGATCCGGGGAAGATCGTGTACCCGGACTGGTGCACCGAGATCGTGAGGACATCCCTTCGCGTGTAGAACGCGTGTTCGACCCCGTCCCCGTGGTGGGCGTCGATGTCGACGTAGGCGACCCGCTTCCCCGCCCGGACGAGCTCGTGAATCGCGAGGGCGGCGTCGTTGATGTGGCAGAACCCCGACGCGCGCGACGGCATCGCGTGATGCAGACCTCCCGCCATGTTGAACGCACGGTCGGCGTCGCCTGCGAGGAGCGCCTTCGCGCAATCGATCGACGCTCCGGCGACCGACATCCCCCAATCGTAGACGTCGGGGAAGACCGGGTTGTCCGGGGTGCCGAGGCCGTGGGCGAACAGGTTGGGGACCCACATCCCTGAACTCGCCAGTCGGAGCGTCTCCAGATATCCCTGCGAATGGAACGTGAGCGCCTCTTCCTCGGTCGCCTCGCGCGGCGAGAGGATGAGAAGCCCTTCGAGGTCGGTCAATCCGTAGGACTCGATCAGTTCGTAGGTGAGTTCGAGACGGTGGATCTTGAACGGATGGGTCGCGCCGAAGTCGAAGTGCGACAGCGACCTCGGGTCGACCAAACACCCCCGACGAGCGACGGTCTTCTCTCGATTCATCGTTGCCGCCTTCCCGCTAGTCAAACGGCCACGTCTCGATCACGTCCGCCTCCGCGAGGCCCCACGGGTCGCAACCGAGCCCGAGTTCGCCGGACCCGACCGCCGTCTCCGCGACCGCATAGAGCGCGCCGTCGAGCGCAAGAACCGTCAACGTCGCCCCGCTCCCACACCGAAGCTCGGTCGCCCGCTCCGCCGACACTGGGACGAGGACGAGCACGTGATCGGGCGTCGAATCGTCGTCCGTGTCGACCGCGGCAAGGGCCGACGCGACGCCCTCGGCACGGAGGAGGCTGACGAGGAGGATCGCCGTGTCTTCGCAATCGCCGGCGACGTCGACGAGGGTCTCGATCGGGTAAAGCGGCCACTCCTTGTCCGGCGGATCCGTACGATACTCGATCGCCCCCTGCACGAACGAGAGCGTCATCTCCACGAACCGATCCGCGTCTCCGCCGACGAGGTTCCGAAGAACGCCCGCCAGATCGGCCAACGTCGGATCGTCGACCGGGTCGAGGACGTAGGACGGGTAGTCGTAGTTGTCGACGAACGGCGTCCGGGGCTGTCCGCGGTACTTCTGATAGAGGCTGTACGGAAGAAGCGCGTCCCACACGTACGACTCCTCATCGTGCGTCCACGCGTAGCGTCGGACGACGTATCCGTCGGGGACCGCTCGCGCGGTGAGCGTCGCCGTCGCACGTTCGGTCGCTCCACGTGCGTCGGTGACCGTCAACGTGACGGTGTGCACACCCTCGGCGAAGGTGCGAACGATCGAGCGTCCAGAGACCGTCTCGCCGGTTTCGAACGACCACTCGAACGACAGCGCGTCGCCGTCGGGATCGACAGTTCCCGCACCGTCCAGGGCAACCGACAGCGGGGCGTACCCTTCGCGGGGCATTGCGTCGAGTTGCACGATCGGCGCACGGTTCGCCCGCTCGAGGCATCCAGCGAGGAGGATCCCCGCCGCGAGCGCAAGAAGGACGACACAGACTGCCCGCCGCATGGTTCTGCCGATCGTCATGGGGGGCCATTGTAGTGTCGGCTCACCTCCTTCTCAACGCCGCTAATCCTTTTCCGATCGCCGTTTCATCGCGTGAGATCGTTGACCGAAGTTCTCATCTATGCTACGATCGACGTCGCCAGGGGGGCTCGGTCATGTACATGATCATCGTCGGCGCGGGGAGCATTGGGGCAAGCTTGATCGACATCGCCGTCTGCGAGAAGAACAACGTTGTCGTCGTCGATGCCAACGCGGATCGCGCGCGCGCGATCCAGGAGCGGCACGACATCACGGTACTCAACGCCAACGCAACGTCGGCGGAGACGCTCCGCGAGGGAGGCGCCGACCGCGCGGACTCGCTGATCGTGACCACGAGCGACGATGCGGTCAATCTGATGGTGGTCTCGATCGCCGTTGACTTGGGGGTGCCCTCGATCGTCTCCGTCGTCAACGACAAGGAGCACGCTGACTTCTTCCGCAAGCTCGGGGCCAGCGTGATGGAGAATCCCGAGGACGTCATCGCCCATCACCTGTACAACGCCGTCAAGCGCCCCAACGTCAAGGACTACACGCTTCTCCCCGAGGGAGCGCAGGTCTTCCGGCTCGAGGTTGGAGCCGGCTCCCCTCTCGCCGATCGTTCGATCGCGGAGAGCAAACAGCGGGAGACGATCCCGGAATCGATGCTCGTGCTGGCGGCAGCGCGCGACGGCGAGCAAGCGCTCCTCGGCGAGGATGACGTGATCCACGAGAACGACGTTCTCACCCTGTTCACCCTCAATCGCGTCAGCGACGACCTGATCGAGAAACTGACCGGATGAGCCCGTCGATCCTCCGCGCGCGACAGGACCTGCGCATCGTCCTGCGCGATCTGGGGCTCCTCGTCCCCGTCGTCGGCGTGATGGCGATCGTCTCCCTCGTCGTCCCCGGTGCGTTCGGCGAGACCTACGCCCTGCTCCCGCTCGTCCTCACCGCCGCGGCCTCGTTCCTCCTCGGCGCGGCGCTCTACATCCCGTTCCGCAACGCCGGGGAGACGCGGCTCAAGCACGGGATGCTCATCGCCGCGTTCGGCTGGCTCCTCGTCGCCGCCCTCGGCTCGCTCCCGTTCATCCTGACCGCGCTGTTCGCCGAATCGGGCGGTCACGCCTCGACGACGCTCCTCCACTTCAAGGATCCGGCGAGCTCGTTCTTCGAGGCCGTCTCAGGGTACACCGGAACGGGGCTGTCGATGGCGATTCGAGCCGACCTCCTCCCGAAGACGCTCCAGTGGTGGCGGAGCTTCATCGAGTGGATCGGCGGGATGGGCGTGATCGTCCTGATGCTGGCGATCCTCGCCGGTCCGCGACCGGGCGCCGCGACCCACAGCCTATACTACGCCGAGGCCCGCGGGGAGAAGATCCACCCGAGCATCCGCACGACCCTGCGCACGATGTGGTGGATCTTCCTGTTGTACACGTTCATCAGCGTGATCGCCCTGTGGGGCGCCGGGATGCCGATGTGGGAGTCGATCAACCACGCGATGACCGGGATCTCGACCGGCGGATTCAGCGTCACCGCGAACAGCATCGCCAGCTACGACTCGGTCGCAATCGAGGTCGTCCTCCTCCCGATCATGCTCCTCGGCGCGATCAGCTTCGCCGTCCACTACCAGATGATGCGCGGCCGCGGGAAGATCCTGTGGACCGACTTCCAGACGCGCTGGCTCCTGTTCCTGACGCTCGCCGGCGTCGTCTTCCTGACTCTCGAGAACCTCCTCGGAATGCCGGGATTGAGGGCGCTGCGAGACTCCGCGTTCCAATTCGTGTCGGCGATCACCTGCACCGGATTCCAGTCGGCCGACATCGCGTCGTGGTCGGCAACGGCGAAGCTCCTCCTCGCCGCCGGGATGTTTGTCGGTGGCGCCGCCGGATCGACCGCGGGCGGGATCAAGGTGATGCGAATGCTCGTCCTCATCCGCGGCGTGAACTGGCGCTTCCGCAAGATCATCGCCCCGCGCGGTGCGATCGTTCCGTTCCGTCTCGGTCAGACGACGGTCGACGACGCGGAGATCGGACAGCGGCTCGAGGACGCCTCGCTCATCATGTTCCTGTGGTTCATCTTCCTCGGCCTCGGAGTCGTCGTCCTCCTCCACACCACCCCCGCCGGGTACACCCTCTCCGATGTCGTGTTCGAGGTCGCGAGCGCGCAGGGGAACGTCGGTCTCTCCGTCGGGATCACGAGCCCGACGATGCCACTCCTCTCCAAGCTCGCCCTCTGCTTCAACATGTGGATCGGTCGACTCGAGATCATTCCCGTCCTGATGCTGGTACGCGCCCTGTTCATCGGGATGCAGTAGCCGATCCCGGCCCGCGGTATACTCGAAGCCGTCATCGGGGGGAAGGCACGAAAGGGGAATCGTGATCCGCAACTGCATCGCACTCACTGCCTGCATCGCTCTTCTGGCCGGTCTCTCGGCCGCGGCCTACGACCGGAACGAGTTCCTGTTCCTCGACGAAATCGAGATCGGGATGACCGGCGTCGGGAGGACGATCGTCGCCGCGGACGTGATCAGCGAATTCGCCGTCGAGGTGCTCGGCGTGATCGATCAGCCCGGGGACCTCTCTGACTTCATCGCCGTCCGCGTGAGCGGCGAGGCGATCGGTCGCTCGGGCGGAATCGCTCAGGGTATGAGCGGAAGCCCGATCTACGTCGACGGGAAGATGATCGGCGCCCTCTCCCGCGCCGCGAGCTGGTCGAAGGAGTTCACGCCGATCGGCCTCGTCACCCCGATCGAGCCGATGCTCGCCGTCCTCGACGCGACAAACGCGGATCCCGCGACCGCGGACGCGAACGCCGACGCCGTCCTGGCCGGGGTCCGGGTCGTCGAGACCGCGTCGGTTCCGCCTGCGGCGACGATCGCGGCCGCCCCGGACACGGTCTTCGCCCATCCGGTCTCGACCCCGATCGTCGCCCAAGGACTGGCCGGGCGCGCAGCGGAGATCCTGATGAGCGGATTTGCGACCGAGGCGACCCCGCTCCGCCGGATCGACGAGCTCCTTCCGACGAGCGTCGCGCCGGGCGCACGGGGGCTCGCCGAACTCGGGCTCTCCCTTCTTCCGGTTGCCGGCGGTGGCTCCGCCGGCGCGATCGACCCGGCGTCCCTCGAGCCGGGAAGCGCAGTCGGCGTCGCGCTCGCGACCGGCGACGTCACGATCGGCGCCCTCGGAACGCTCACCTACCGCGAGGGGGACGCACTCGTCGGGTTCGGTCATCGATTCATCTACAACGGGTCGTCCCGATTCCCGATGACGACCGTCTCGATCGTCGACACGATGAAAGCCTACGACGCTTCGTTCAAGCTGGGAACGCTCGGTCCGACGGTAGGCACGATCTTCGAGGACCGCATCGCCGCGATCGGGGGGCGGATCGGCGCACCGTTCGACGGGATCGACCTCTCGCTCGAGGTGACAGACGTCGACGCCAACCGGGAGGAGACGTGGTACGTCGAAGTCGTCGACGAGCCGCGGCTGATGCCCGAGATCCTGCTCGCAACCGGATTCGAGGCGATCGACACCACGCTCGACCGCGTCGGACAGGGGACCGTCGTCGCGACGTTCACCGTCAGCGGCGCCGGGATGCCGGAGCCGCTCGAGCGCCGCGACACGTTCTTCAGCGCCAACGACATCGCCGTCTATCCTCCGCTCCAGCTCGCCGGGATCGTCGCCGCGCTCCAGTACAACGAGTTCGTCGATCCGGAACTGGAGAAGATCTCGGTGACGATGGCTTTCACCGAGGAGATCCACGGGATCTACATCAGCGACCTCTCGATCGACCGTCTCGCCTACGAACCGGGAGCGCCGATCGGGTTCCGACTCGACCTGCAGACCTACCAGGGAGAGCGATTCACGCGCGAGGGCGAGCTCGTGATCCCCGCGGAGCTGATCGCCGAATACCTGCTCGTCCGTGCGTACGGCGGTCCGCGCTACATCGAGTCGGGCGAATCGCCCGAGGTCCTCGAGACGCTCGGCGACCTGATCGAGGCCGTCGAGGAGTTCCCGAACTACGAGACCCTGACCGTCGAGCTGTTCGCCGTCGACCCGTTCGCGGCGCGCTCCGACGCCCTGTTCGGCGTCGCCGAGGTCACGTTCGAGTTCCCCGAGCACGTCGTCTACGGCGAGCGCGAGGAGAGCGCGATTCTGATCGCACCCGCCGACGAAGGGTCCGACGGCTGGTAGGGGAGCGATGTTCTCCGTCCGCGAGATCGCGGCGCACGTGCGCGGAGAGCTGACGGAAGCAGTCGACGCGACGCCGACGCGGATTGTCCACGACTCACGTCAGGTCGCGCCAGGCGACCTGTTCGTCGCACTTCCCGGAACGCGGACGACGGGCGACGCGTTCGTCGACGACGCGTTCGCACGCGGTGCCTGCGCCGCCCTCGTTGCGTCGGTCGAAGGGAGCTCGAAGGGCGACGGTCGCCCGCGGATCGTCGTCCCCGACGCACTCGACGCCCTCCAACAGCTCGCCCGCGCGTGGCGGGATCGACTCGCGAAGACGACGATCGTCGCCGTCACCGGAAGCAACGGGAAGACGACGACCCGATCCCTCCTCGCCCACGTCCTCCGCGCCTGCGGTGGCGTTCACGAGCCGCCCGAGAACTACAACACCGAGATCGGCCTCCCCCTCGCCCTCCTCCGCACGCCCGAGACCGCCGAGGTCGGCGTGTTCGAGCTCGGGACGGAACGCCCAGGCGAGATCGAACTCCTCACCTCGATTCTTCGCCCATCGATCGGGATCCTGACCGGCGTCGGCCCGAGCCATCTCGCAGGGTTCGGATCGGTCGAGCGCGTCGCCGAGGAGAAGTGGGACTTGGTGCGCGGCCTCCCCGACGACGGACTCCTGTTCGTCAACGGCGACGACGTCCTGCTCCGACCGCGGGCGGAGGGCGAACGGCGCGCGACGGTGGCCGTCGGGCTCGGCGACGCCGACCTCCGCGGGCGGATCGTCGCCGCGGTTCCCCGCCTCGTCGTCCGCGTCGACGACCCGCCCCTCCGGCTCGAGACCCCGCTCGTCGGCGCGCACAACGCGACGAACGTCCTCCTCGCCGTCGCCTGCGCCCTCCGCCTCGGCGTGCCGTCCGGCGCGATCGAGGAGCGGGCGAAGAGCTTCGTGCCGATCCCGCACCGCCTCCGCCTCCGTCCCGCGCCGTTCGGCGTCCTGCTCGACGACGTCTACAACGCGAATCCCGCGTCGATGGCGGCCGCCCTCGACGTGCTCGCCGCGTACGGCAGCCCGTCGACCCGGCGGCTGTTCGTCTTCGGCGACATGCTCGGCCTCGGCGACGCAGGGCCGGAGCATCACCGCGCGATCCGCGATCTTGCCGTTCGACTCGGGATCGACATCGTCCCCGCCGGCCCACTCGCTGTCGACGCCTGCGCCGAGATCGCGTCCGACCGGATCCTGTCGATCCCGCTCGCGGGGCGCGCGGCCGCGCTACGGCATCTTCTCTTCGGACGCGAAAACGCTGTTCTCGTCAAGGGATCGCGCGCTCTTCGGCTGGAGGATCTCGTCGACGAACTCCTCGCCAGCGACTGATTCCGCGCGCGGTCGTCGGGACCGGTAAGCCCGGCTCAGCCGCCGAGAAGCAGGTCAACCATCTCAAACTGATTGACATCGACCCGCCCACGCTTGCCCGCATCCGTAACCGGCTGGGTCACGCGTCGACGAAGAGGTCCACCGGCTCAAACCGGTCGACATCGACCAACCCGCGATCGGTCAGCTTCAGGTGCGGGATGACGGGAAGCGCGAGAAAGGAGAGCGTCGCGAACGGCGCGGGGAGCGTGCAGCCGAGGCTCGTTGCCGCCTCGGTCAGGCGCTCGGCGTCCCGCGCGACGTCGGCGAGGGGGCGATCGGCCATCAGTCCGGCGACGGGAAGGTCGAGGCGCGCGACGACGCGGTCGACATCGACGACGATCTGCCCGCCGCCGGATCGGACGAGCTCCTCGACCGCCTTCTGCATCGACGCGTCGTCCACCCCGGCGACGACCACGTTGTGTGCATCGTGAGCGACCGTCGATGCGATCGCCCCGCGGGTGAGGCCGAGACCGCGTGCGAAGGCGAGGCCGACGTTCCCGGTCGCCCGGTGGCGCTCGACGACGGCGAGCTTGACGAGGTCGCTTCCCGTATCGAGGACCGCCTCACCGTCGACGCACGGAATCGCCTCTGCCGCCGCCCCGGTGACGACCTGGCTCCCATCGACCTCGATCACCCGCGCGCGCGCGGACGCGCCATCACACGGGATCGCGAACGACAGACGCGCGAGGTCGATGTGCATCGTCTCCCGGGCCGCAGCGCCCGCGTGCGGCTCCACATCGAACGCGGCAACCCCCTCCGCGGCGACCTGGATTCCGTCGACGTAGACCTCGCGAACGTCGAAGCTCCGTAGGTCGGAGAGGACGACCAGATCGGCCCGATAGCCGGGCGCAATCGCCCCGCGGTCGGGGAGCCCGTACGTCCGCGCCGGATGGATCGTCGCCGCGGCGATCGCGAGCCCGGGCGCGACGCCGGCGGCGATCGCCCGACGCAGGAGATCGTCGATGTGTCCCTCGCCGAGGAGCGACTCCGGGTGCCGGTCGTCGGTGCAGAAGTGGACGAACGGGGCCGTCGCCTCGTGGAGAAGCGGGAGGAGGGCGTCGAGGTTGCGCGCCGTCGTCCCATCGCGGATCAGGATCGTCATTCCGGCGGCGAGCTTCTCGCGCGCCTCGTCGATCGTCGTGCACTCGTGGTCGGTTCGCGGCCCAGCGGCGGCGTACGACCAGAGATCGGGACCGGAGAGGCCGGGCGCGTGCCCGTCGATCGGCCGGCCAGCGGCCGCGGCGACCTTGGCGACGACGTCCGGATCCCGGGCGACGAGGCCAGGGTAGTTCATCACCTCGCCGAGCCCGACGACGCGCTCCCAGGTCAGCATCTCGGCGATCTCGGCGGGGCCGAGGACGGCGCCCGTCGTCTCGAACGGGCTCGACGGAACGCAGGACGGCGCCATGAAGACCGCGTGCAACGGGATCCCGTCCGTCGCCGCGAGCATGTAGCGAACCCCGTCGAGGCCGAGAACGTTGGCGACCTCGTGCGGATCGGCGACGACGCACGTCGTCCCGTGTGGCACGACGGCGCGGGCGAACTCGCCCGGAACGAGCTGCGAGCTCTCGATATGGACGTGGGCGTCGATCAGGCCCGGAATCAGCCACGCTCCGTCGAGGTCGCGAACCTCGCGCGCCGAGGCGGCGCCGAATCCGACGATCCGTCCTCCGGCGACCGCGACGTCTGCTCTCCGGAAGCGCCCGGCGAAGGCGTCGAACACCTCTGCGTTCTTGAGCAGCAGGTCGACCGACTCGTCTCGTTCGCTCACCCGTTCTCCCTTCGATTCGCTCTCCTCGCTCGTGAGGACTCCGATGCCGCCGCGATCAGGCGGAACCCGAGTCGGGCGAGCACCGCGCCGTCAGCGTAGGGGATGTGCTCGCCCCGGACAATCTGGTACCGCTCGTGCCCCTTGCCGGCAACGAGAACGACGCCCCCGGCGCCCGCCGCGGTGACGGCGCGCCCGATCGCCTCCGCCCGATCAGCGCACGTCTCGAAATGTCCTTCGACTCGACGCACGCCGGACGCGATTTCGGCGAGGATCGACTCCGGCGCCTCGTCCTTCGGGTTATCGTTCGTCAGGACGGTCACGTCGGCCGCCCGACCGGCGATCTCGCCCATCCTCAGGCGCTTCGCTCGATCGGTCCCCCCGGGAACCCCGAAGACGGCGACGATCCGATCGTAGGCCCCCTGGAGTGCCTCCAGCGCCCGCGCCAGCGCGTCGGGGTTGTGGGCGAAGTCGACGATCGCCGTCGTCCCGGCGTCGTCGCGGAAGACCGACCACCGACCCGGGACGTCCGGAGCCGTGCGCAGTCGCGCCGCGATCCGCGTCAGGTCGAGCCCGGCGCAAAGGCCGACGCCCGCCGCGACGAGCGCGTTCTCGACCCGTCCGACGCCGGCCGCCGGAAGGTCGACGCGTGCGGAGCGTCCCCCGGACTCGAGGACGAAGCGGACCCGATCGGAAGACGGCTCGACGCCCGTCGCCCGCAGATCGACGCCCCGGGCGCGACCGACAGTGAGCGTCCGGCCGCGGCACGCTGCTGCGATCGCCGCGTGGTGGGGATCGTCCGCGTTCACCACGCCCCAGCCGTCCGGACCGAGCCGGCGGAAGAGGCCGGCCTTCGCGGCGAGGTACGCGTCGCGGTCGGGGTGAAGGTCGGCGTGGTCCTCACCGAGGTTGGTGAACGCGACAACGTCGAACGAGACGGCGTCGAGCCGTCCCTGAGCGAGCCCGATCGACGAGGCTTCGATCACGAGATGCTCCCTCCCCGCGTCGACCGCCTCCCGGGCGATCCGTTGCACGATCGGACTCGCCGGCGTCGTCATCGCCGACAGGCCGCGCGCTTCGTTCGCCACCGTGCCGACGAGCTCGGTTCGCGCGGGGCCGAGCAGGTGCGCGATCCAGTGACAGACGGTCGTCTTCCCGTTCGTCCCGGTGACCCCGACGACGCGAAGCGCTTCGGTCGGGGTGTCGTAGAACGCGGCGGCGAGGTCCGCGAGCGCGCGGCGGGCGTCGGGGACGATGACGACGGGGACCGCGAGCGACAGCGGCCGCTCAGCGACGACGGCGACCGCACCGCGGGCGACCGCGGCGGCGGCAAAGTCGGTGCCATCACGTGCCGTCCCGTCGATCGCGACGAACAGGACTCCCGGTTCGATGGTTCGGGAGTCTTCGCAGACCCCGGTGACCCCGACGTCGCCTGCGCCGGCCGCGCAGGCGACGCCAGCGGGCCCGATCGCGTCGAGGAGGTCGGTCAGGCGCTTCGTTCGGCGCACGATCTCACATGCGATAGAGGTAGATCGGGTATCCGCCGCTCGCCTCGCCGGTCTCGTCGGGCGTCCAGCCCCAGAACGGGTGGTAGTACGAGACGACACGGGCGCCCGGTCGGAGCTCCCGACGCAGCCGAGTCTGGAGCTTGAAATTCGCCGTCGCCGACAGGAACAGAATCACGACGTCGGCAGACGACACGTCGTGGGCATACATGTTCCCCCGGACGATCCGGGCCCGACCGCGCACGCCGGCGAACAGAATCGCCGCCCGCCCCCAGAGGACGCGGAACGGATCGATCTCGACGCCGGTCGCCCGCGCCCCGAACGCCCGCGCCGCGGCAACGACGATCCGCCCGTCTCCGCAGCCGAGATCGACGACGTGCTCCCCCCGCTGCACATCGGCGAGGAACAGGATCCGCTGAACCGTCTCTCGATCGGTCGGCTGCCAGAGGGCGTCGAGGGTGAGGTTCCACGCGATCCACAGCGCCGTCAGCCCGCCGAGGACGACCCCGATCGTCCATCCCATTCCCTAGAACCGGAATCCCACGCCCGCCTCGTAGATCGGGCCGGTGGTGAGGCCGCCCCCCGACCAGCGCGCGAGGTAGCGAACCTGGACGAACAGCGAGACAAGCGGAAACGGAGCGACGCGCACGCCCGCAATCCCCTCAGCAACGACTCCGGTCGAGAACGGCGGAGGCGTCAGCGCCGCGCCGACGCCGACCCCGATGAACGGGTCGACCGGCGGGAACGGGACGTGATAGAGCACGTCTGCCGTGACAAGCATCAGGCCGGCGAGCTCGTCGATGGCGATCCCGGCCTCCGCCCGAAGGTCGAACGACGGCGAAATCGCCGTTTCGGTCAGCGCACTGAACACGAGAATCCCTGTCGGGTCGAGGCCGATCCCGACGCCGATCGTCGTCCCCGTCCCACCGACCCCAAGAAGAATCGCGGCGACGAGGCCCCACGCGATGGCGGATCGCTTCATGGTTCCCTCTCTTCCGGATCGAACGACTCTCGCGCTAGATGTCGAGTGCCGTGATCTTGTCGCTGTTCTCCCAGATGAAGTCACGCCGTTGCGCGACGTCGGATCCCATCAGCGTTGAGAAGATCTCATCCGCCTCGAGGGCGTCGCGGATCTCGACCCTCTTGAGGATGCGGTTCTCGGGGTTCATCGTCGTCTCCCAGAGCTCCTGCGGATTCATCTCTCCGAGCCCCTTGAATCGCTTCAACGCGAATCCGCCGCTGTGCTCGGCTCGATACTCCTCGAGCTCCTCGTCGGTGTGGAGGTAGACGACCTTCTTCCCGCTGCGAACCTGGTAGAGCGGAGGCTTGGCGATGTAGACGTGCCCGTTCTCGATCAATCGGCCGAGGTAACGGAACAGGAACGTGAGAATCAGGGTGCAGATGTGCGCTCCATCCACGTCGGCGTCGGCCATGATGATCAGCTTGTGGTAGCGGAGGCGCTCGGGGTTGAACTCCTCACGGATTCCTGTGCCGACCGCGGTGATCATCGCTTTGATCTCGGCGTTGTCGAGGAGCTTCGCCAGGCGGGCTTTCTCGACGTTCAACACCTTCCCTCGCAGGGGGAGGATCGCCTGGAACTCGCGGTTGCGCCCCTGTTTCGCGCTCCCGCCGGCCGAATCACCTTCGACGATGAACAGCTCGCACGCAGACGGATCGCGGTTCGAGCAGTCGGCGAGCTTGCCAGGAAGGGCGGTCGACGCGAGCGGGCCCTTCCGCCGCGCCATCTTGCGCGCTTTCGCCGCCGCCATCCGTGCTCGGCCGGCCTGGACAGACTTCTCGATCACGGTCCGCGCGATCTTCGGTTTCTTCTGAAACGCAAGTTCGAGCTGCTCCTGGAGGATGTTGCTGACGAGGCTCGCCACTTCCGGATTCCCGAGCTTCGTCTTGGTCTGCCCCTCGAACTCGGGCTCCGGAATCTTGACGCTGATGATCGACACGAGCCCCTCGCGGACGTCCTCGCCGCGGAGGTTGGGATCCTTCTTCGTCAGGATCTTCTTGTCGCGACCGTAGTCGTTCATGTACTTGGTCAGCGCGGACTTGAAGCCGGTGAGGTGCGTCCCGCCGTCGACGGTGTTGATGTTGTTGGCGAACGCGTGGATCGACTCGTCGTACGAGCTCGTCCACTGCAGCGCGATCTCGACCTCGATCCCCGACTCGCTCCCCTGCACGTGAATCGGCTTCGGATGGAGCGGCTCCTTCTTCCCCGCCAGCTCCTCGACGAACGAGACGATCCCGCCCTTGTTCTGGAACCGGCGCACGACGTCGGCCGACTCGTTCTCGAGAACGATCAACAGACCGCCGTTCAGATAGGAAAGCTCCCGCAGGCGGTGGGAGAGCTTCGGGAAGTTGTAGCGGATCTCGCCGAAGATCTCCGGATCGGGAAGGAATGTGGTCTTGGTTCCCGTCTTCTTGCTCTCCCCGACGACCTCGAGGTCGCCCAGCTTCTCGCCGCGCGAGAACTCCTGCCGGTGGACCTTCCCGTCGCGGGAGATCTCGACGACGAGGTGCTCGGAGAGCGCGTTGACGACCGAAACCCCGACCCCGTGGAGCCCGCCGCTGACGTGGTAGCTCTTGTTGTCGAACTTACCGCCGGCGTGGAGGGTCGTCATGACCAATTCGAGCGCCGGAATCCCGGTCTCAGCGTGAATCCCGATCGGCATTCCGCGCCCGTCGTCGACGACCGTCACGCGGTTGTCCTCGTGCACGATCACGCGGATCTCGGAACAGAATCCCTCGAGAACCTCGTCGATCGAGTTATCGACGACCTCCTCGATCAGGTGCATCAGGCCGCTCTGCCCGGTCGACCCGATGTACATCCCGGGTCGAAGACGGACCGGCTCGAGCCCTTCGAGGACCTTGATCTGATCGGCCTCATACGTGCGAGAGGCCTGCGACTGTTTCGGCATGGCACCACCCGACCGAATTGTAGCCAAATGCAGTTAGGATTTCAATCGTAGGCGTTTTCGGGCGCCGCCGATTCGGCGCCTGACAGCCGGATTCAGCCGAGCGCCTCCGCGAGCGCGGCATCGGCGTGGAGGACCGTCGAATCGAGGACAGGAACGCTCACGTCGCCGTCCGCCACAAGAAGCGGAAGTTCCGTGCAGCCGAGGATCACCGCGTCGGCGCCCTCGTCGGCGACGAGGCGTTCGGCCATCCCGATCATCACCGCCTTCGACTCGACGGTCGTCACGCCCCGACTCAGCTCGTCGAAGATGATCCGGTCGATCGTCTCCCGCTCGGCCGGCGCCGGCACGACCGTCTCGATCCCTTCGCGAGACAGACGATCCGGGTAGAACGCGCCGTCCATCGTGAACTGCGTCCCGAGGAGGCCCGCGCGGCGGCAGCCGAGCTCGTCGAGTCGCCCCGCGACGATGTCGAGGATCGAGATCAGCGGGATCGGAACTGAAGCGGCGATCTCGTCGAATACCTTGTGGAAGGTGTTCGTCGCCAGCAGGCCGACATCCGCCCCTGCGGCGGCCAACGTGCGCAGTTCTGCCGCCGCCGCGCCGGCGAGCGCTCCCCAGTCACCGGCGCGCATCCAGTCGACGAACCGCTGGAACGACACCGAGCAGATCAGGATCTCCGGGTAGGAGTGATCCCCGAACCGACGGACGTACTCGCGTGTGATCCGCCGGTAGTACGTCACGGTCGACTCGGGCGTCGTCCCGCCGAGGATCCCGATCCGCTTCATCGGCTCGCCGCTATGACCGTTCGCGCACGACGGCGACGACGTCGGGGAAGTCGATCCCGAGCTCGTGGAGCTTGTCGATCGTCGGGATCCCGTTCTGGTTCCACCCGCGCCGCGCGTAGACCGCATCGATCAGCTGCTCGTACTGATCCTCGCGGAAGGCACGCAGGGCGGCGACCTTCTCCGCCGTCGACATCCCAGCCGGATCGACGCCGACCTTGTCACGCAGCTGCCCGTCGTAGCGCTCGGCGCGGGACGCGTACTCCTCGTCGGTGACCGGCCCGGCCGAGCGGTACGGGATCGCGTCGTGCTCGCGCGTTCCGAACCCCTGACGGAGCCCGAAGACGCGCTGGAAGTTGTAGACGCGCTCCGACTGCAGGATCAGATCCTCGGGCGTCACTTCGACACCGGTGACGCCGGCGAAGACGTCGCAGTAGTTGGCGACGTGCTCGGGGACCTTGGCCGGCTCGGCCGTCTGGGCGTTGTCGGCCGGCTCAACGTCGTTCCACGGGAGCTTGCAATGCCCGACGAGCCCGAACCACGTCCGCCACATCGGGAAGTAGTGCAGCGCCTCGGCCTTGTCGGCGAACGTCGGGATCTGATTGTTGACCATGTCCATGAAGATCAGCCACGCCTCGTCGTGCTGCGGGCCCTTCAAGGCGAGACCGTAGCCGCCCTGCATCGCCAGCGACTCCTTGGTAACGTACTCGGAGTACTCGAGCCCCTTCGCCTCCATCCCGATGTCCTGCATGAACGAGGTGTCGGCACCGTACTCCGTCGCGAAGTGCGCCTTCATCCGCCGGATCCCCTGCCCGACGATCGCGCCGAACCCCTCGGCGCGTGCCATCTGGTGGAGCACTTCGAGCGCTGCATCGGCGCTCCCGAACGAAAAGTCGAGGCCGCCCGTCTTCTCGGCGTCGAGGATCCCGTTCTCGTAGCACTCCATCACGAATGCCAGTCCGGTCGTGTACGCGATCGTGTCGATTCCGTACGTGTCGCAGTAGAAGTTCGCCTCGAGGACGAACGCCGGATCGAAGATCCCCATGTTCGCGCAGCCGGCGGCGGTCTCGTACTCCGGCCCGTCGACGAGGACCTTGTCGCCGGCGTACGGGCCGGTCCGAAGCTCGAAGTCGTCGACGGCGTGCGAGCAGGACATCGTGCAGCCGAGCCAGCAGCCGTCGGGCATCCCCTGGCCGAACTTCTCCCTCCACACCGGCGACGCGATCTGCCTTGCGTCCGGATGCGATCCGAACTTGTAGTTGTGGGTCGGCAGGAGATCGTACTCGTCCATGATCTCGACCAGGTGCGCCGTCCCGACGCGCCGCATGTCGCACTGGCTCGCGTCGAGCTCGAGGATCTCCTGGTTGATCCGCTTCCCGACCGCCTGCAAACGGGCCAGATCTGCGGGCCGATTCGACTGGGGCCCGACCGCCGGGCTCTTGACGACCACCGCGGCGATCCGCTTGTCACGGAAGACGGTCCCCGTGCCGCCGCGCCCGGCCTGCTTCACCCGAACCGCCTGTCGCTTCAGGTCGAAGAAGCTCAGATTGAGGCACCCCCACCGCGTGTTCTCCGCCCCGGCGCCGGTCGTCACCGTCGAGATCGCTGCCAGGTCGCGCGGCGCATCGGAATCGGCGAACGCGTGCATCAGCCTGTCGGCGAGGACGTGGGTGTTCACGTCGGCCTCCGGGCAGGCGAGGAGCTGGACGACGCCTTCGATCCCGTCGACGTAGACGACGACGTTCTCGGATGCCTTGCCCTGCAGCTCGAGCGCGTCCCATCCGGCGAACTTCAGGTACGGGCCGAAGTAGCCGCCGGCGTTCGAGTCGATCACGTTCCCGGTCGCCGGCGAGAGGCTGACGACGATCGACTTCCCTGAGCCGGGATACGCCGTCGTTCCGCCGACGGGACCGGACGAGATGACGATCTCGTTTCGTGGATCATCCCACGTCGTCGATCCGTCGACCGCGTTCCAGAGGCGCCACAAGCCGAATCCCCGCCCGCCTATGAAGATGTCCTTCATCTGCTGCGTGACCGGACGCTCCTCGACCGAGCCGTCCCCGACATTCACGTAGAGCGTCTTCCCGGTGTAGCCCCGCTCGGCCAAAGCCGGTTCGTACGCCGTCTCGGCGATCACCCGGTATCCTGCTGGTGCTCCCATCTCATCCTCCTCGCGCGCGCCTCTGCGCGCGACGTCGTCGTCCCGGTGGTATTCGGGGGCAAGTGTAGGGGACCCGGGAGTCTTCCTCAAACCCTGACCCCGTCTTGCGTTCGACGAGCCTGCGTGACGACCCGTTGCCCGCGGTGACGTCCTCTTCTATCCTCTCCGACGGGAGGGAGGCAAGAATGGATCGAGATCGAATCGAGCAGGGCGTCGCGGAGATCCTCGCCGGACTCGGGAACGGTCATGCCAACGAGGAGGTTCTGGCAAACACCCCGCGTCGCGTCGCGGCAGCGTACGCCGAGTTCTTCGCGCACATCGATCGCGATCCCGGCGACGTCCTCGAGGTCGTCTACCGTGAGGCCTACGAGGAGATGATCGTGATGAAGGAGATCCCGTTTCACTCGATCTGCGAGCATCACCTCCTCCCGTTCGTCGGAACCGTCGACATCGTCTACGTGCCGCGGGACGGCCGAATCGTCGGCGCGAGCAAGCTCGCGCGGGCCGTCGACATCGCCGCCAGTCGCCCGCAACTCCAGGAGCGCCTGACCCAGCAGGTCGCCAACGCTCTCGTCGCCAAGCTCGACCCGTCCGGCGTCCTCGTCCGAATCGAGGCGACCCACCTGTGCATGACCTTGCGCGGCGTGAAGAAGCCCGGATCGAAGATGGTCACCTCGGCGATTCGGGGAAGCTTCTACCGGGATCCGGCGCAGCGAAGCGAGGCGCTGGCCCTGATCGCGTAGGGCGTCAGCCGCCGAGGCGCCAGGCAACGATGCGCGGATCGTCGGGCAAGAGGGGGGCAGCCTCGGAGGTGAACGTCTCATCGCCGCGCTGCACCCGAAAACTTACGATCGCGTCGGCGTCGCAGTAGCGCGCAGCGAGGGCGAGCGCAAGCGCGAGCTCCTCGTCGTCCGGATCTCCCTCGACGAGCGTCGTCGGTCCCATCACGCCGACCGGCTCGACGCGGATTCGCCCGCCGGCAAACCCGTCGAGGATCGCGTTCTCCCGCTCGTTCCGTCCGACGATGACCTTTGCGGCGTCGGAGATCCGGAAGTGTCGGCCGTGACGGAGGAGCCGGAACGTCTCCGCATCGGCAGCGTCTCGGCCCAGGTGGTCGAACGCGTCGCGGACGCGTGCTGCGTACGCCCTCTCGATCAACAGGCACCCGCCGGCCGGCTGCGGGTAGTCGGTGATCCCGAGCTCCTTCGCCAGCGCCATCTGCGTCTCCCGCGAGCGACCCTGGATCGCCAGGAAGCACTCCCGCGGGATCCATCCCTCCTTGACCGGAAGCGTGTCGGGGAGGAGGTTGGCCGACAGCGGTCGCACGAGGCGATCGTCGAGGCCGCTCTCCTCAGCCGCACGGAGGAGCGCGCGGTAGTGCTGTGACTTCGGTCGCTGTCCGAGGACCTCACCGGTGACGACGAACCCCGCTCCCTCCTCTTCCATCACGCGTCCGGCGACCTTGAGCATGAAGATCCGGCAGTCGAGGCACGGGTTCATCCCTCGCCCGTAGCCGTGCTTCGGCCGTCGGATCGTCTCCAGATGCGCCTCGGAGACGTCCTCGACACGGAGCGGGAACGCGTACCGCTCCGCGGCCGTGCGGAGGCGTTCCAGACTGTCGTCGCTTGCGCTGAACAGGTGATGGACGTGGAGGAGGAGGACGTCCGCTCCCGCGCGGCGCGTGACCTCGGCCGCGAGCAGGCTGTCCAAGCCCCCCGAGAAAGCGGCGATCGCCTTGACCCTCTCTGGATTCGAACGTACATTCGGCTGACCGGAGTTCTTCATAATCCGCTCACAACCCGTTCCGATGATCGAACGCGAATCACGATTCTGTCCAGGAGGTAGATGATGCGCAAGTCTCTGCTCGTCGGCGTTCTCGTCGCAGTCATCCTCGGCGCGGGAGGCGCGATCGCGTGGATCGCTCTCCCCAACGGAGGTCTCGCCGTCGCGACGACCGCCTACGCCCAGTCGGAGAGCGCCGACCAGGCGATCACCGACTCCGGCCAGACCGCGATCAAGCGAGCGATCGCGCAGGCCGGCCCCGCGGTCGTTCGCATCGACGTAACCGGTACGGTCGAGGTGGTCAACCCGTTCTCTCAGTTCCTCGACGATCCGTTCTTCCAGCGCTTCTTCAACTTCGACACCGGACCACGAGAGCGCGAGACCGAATCGGTCGGCTCCGGCGTCGTCTTCGAGCACGCCGGTGAGAAGCTCGTTCTCACCAACGCGCACGTGGTCGACGAAGCGGACACGATTCGTCTGACCGACGTCGACGGGAACACGTGGTCGGCGTCCGTCGTCGGCACCGACGAGCTGCTCGACATCGCCGTCCTCCGCGTCGATGGCGATGCGAACGCCCTGTTCGCGGCGACCCTCGGTGATTCCGACGCGATCGAGATCGGGGACTGGGCCATCGCCATCGGGAACCCACTCGGCCTCTCCTACACCGTGACGATGGGGATCATCAGCGCGACCAATCGCGACATCGCCAAGCCGAGCGGCGTCGGTTCGTACAACGACCTGATCCAGACCGACGCCGCGATCAACCCCGGCAACAGCGGCGGCCCGCTCGTCAACGCGCGCGGCGAGGTGATCGGGATCAACACGCTGATCGCCCGAGGATCGACGATCGGCATCTCGATCGAGGGGATCAATTTCGCCATCGCCATCAACGAGATCGTCGACATTCTCGACCAGCTGATCGCCACCGGCGCCGTCACGCGAGGCTGGCTCGGCGTGCAGGTGTCGGACGTCACCCCGGAGACGGCGGAAAGCTTCGGGATCGATCCTGCGCTTCTCGGCGCGTTGATCGTTCACGTCTTCCCCGGGGACCCGGCCGACGCTGGCGGAATCGAGGAGGGCGACCTCGTCGTTCGGATCGGCCAGACACCGATCGAGTCCTCCGACGACCTCGTGAGCACGATCGCGCGCCTCGGTGCCGGGGTCGACGTCGAGGTCGAGCTTCTCCGCGGCGGCGAGACGACCGTCGTCAACGTCCTCCTCGGCGAGCGCCCGAGCGAGGAGGTCCTCGCCTACTACGAGGGGCAAGTGCCCGAGGATGGGGTCGAAGCGGAGTCGTTCGGCGGGGTCGCCGTCGGCCCGATCACGCCGATCGTCGCGGAGCATCTCGGATTGAATTCGTCCGATGGCGTCGTCATAATGGACGTTGCCGCCGGCAGCCGAGCGGCGCGAGCGGGGCTCGACGAGGGCGATGTCGTTCTGGAAGTGAATCACCGCCCGATCGAATCGGTCGAGGACTGGAACGAGATCGTCGCCGGGTTCGGGGAAGGCGATCAGGTGACCCTGACCGTCTTCCGCAACGGAAGACTCGGTTTCGTCACCCTCTAGCGACGACCGGCTGCAACAAGGGCAGCCTTCGGAGAGTGGCGCAGTTTGGTCAGCGCGCAGCGTTCGGGACGCTGAGGCCGCCGGTTCGAATCCGGCCTCTCCGATACGCGGGAGTAGCTCAATGGTAGAGCTCTGGCCTTCCAAGCCAGTGACGCGGGTTCGATTCCCGTCTTCCGCTCTCGACGTGGCGTTCGTACACATCGCAGCCGTTCGCGTGAGCGTGGAAGACGCGCGAACGGCTGCCATTGACAACGCTGCGCGCCCGACGCACACTGACTACGGTGAGCCAACCGTCCAGGAGTTTCGGCTCCGAGACTTCTTCTCCACTCACCGGCCTTCGAGGCCGCTGAGCGGTCGGAACGCTCCGAACAGCGCGGGTTCGTGGAACGAAGCCGCACGCGCTTCAATGAAGCGCGCATGCGCCCGTAGCTCAGGGGACAGAGCAGCGGCCTTCTAAGCCGCGGGCCGGAGGTTCGAATCCTCCCGGGCGTGCCAGGAAACGCATGGGGAGCGTGGCGCAGCGGCAGCGCACCAGGTTGTGGTCCTGGGGGTCGCGGGTTCGAATCCCGTCGCTCCTCCCACCGGCGACGCTTCGCATCCGGGCGAGTTGCTCCGTTTTCGGCGACTCGCGTGGATGACATACCGGAAGTAGATGCAGATGACCGTTCAGGAGTTCCGCGCGGCGGAACTCACTCGGACTCGAAGCTTCTCGACGAAGCTTCGAGTCCGCCCGCGCCCGTAGCTCAACTGGATAGAGTACCGGTCTTCGGAACCGGGGGTTGGGGGTTCGAGTCCCTCCGGGCGTAGAAGCGAGCGTACGGCTCTCTCGGAGCCGTGCGCTTGCTTCTTGCTCGGAGAGCGAAAACCCTCATCGGACCGCAAAGCGGTCTCGACAAGCCGTCCGCCAGGACGGCCGGGGGTCTCGAGTCCCTCCGGGCGTAGAAGGGAAACGGGGTCAGATGCTGACCCCGTTTCCCTTCTGTCCCTCCGGTTGCCCCTCGAACCCCTGAGTTTGCGCAGCAAACGCGCAAGCGACTCGATCCAGATCGAGTCGCCGGGTTCAGAGTCCCACGCGCCAAGAGCGCGCCAGGACGGTCGGAGGTCTCGAGTTCCTCGCCGCGTCCGAGCACAACCCCGCCGCGCCAGCGTCCGTCCGATGGGGCAAACACGCAAGCGACTCGATCCAGATCGAGTCGCCGGGATGCCCACTTCACAACGGCCTTTTCAGGACCCGCTTCCGAGTCGCTACATGGAACGCCCCTTGCTGGGAACGGAGCGAGGTCCGGCGTATCCTCAGCCCCATCTCATGAGGTGATCTCAATGCAGGTATCCGTCGCCGTTCCGGCACGCACATGGAGAATCTGCTGGCTGCAACTCGTCACGCTTCTCTTCCTCTTCGTCGTTGGCATGGGTGTGGGAATCGCAGTACACGCAAGCAGTGTTCCCGCGACGATCCCATTTGGGTCGTTGGAGTGCCTTGACGGCGTTCTCGGTCACGAGTGGGATCGAGCGTACTCCAGAGCGATGACGATTCGATATCAAAGGACCAGCTGTCCATGTAGCGCTACGAACGCCGAGGCGGAGCTGCACCTGCTTCACGACACGGAGAACCTGTACGTGGGCCTCAGTCTCCACCCGACAAGCCACCCCTACGATTGGAGGCAGTTCCGGGTACTCGTCATTCTCGACACGGGCGACGGACTGCTCGGAAACGCCGGCGACGACCTTCTGATCGTGTCTTCACAGGACACGGGGCTCGTGATGACGGGCCTCGACCATCACTATCTTGCCTACTCGGGATCCCCTCTCCGCGGTGGGGAACTGGACCTGCAACAGGACGCCGCCGCGTGTGGAGACTGGAACCCTCTCACGTATACCTACGACCTCGAGATGAGGGTTCCGATGCAGTCGCAGGATCCTTCTGATACCCCCATCGTCCCCGGAAGGCCACTGAATCTCCTGGTTGGATTCCAGGTGTTCGATCGCACTGGAGCGATCATGTTCTCGGGCAAGTCGGCGACGGTCTCCGCGTTTGTAAGTCCGTAGGCGATCGTGAGTGGAGTGCATGTCGCCCGCATGACGCCATTGAACGAGGAGGCTTTGCTCGTCGCTTCCGGGTAGGGCACCCGGAACCGATTCCCCCCCCGGCAACTCGACCGTCGGCGCACTTCTGCGTTCGAGGCGAGGTAAACCTTCACGAGCACACCGCCACGGCACCTCGTGCCCGAGTCCTCCAAGTGAACGCACGGGGAGACCTCACGGTCCGTATGGCTGGAGCGACCTTGATCCCCTCAGCGAGAGAACCTACGATGCCCCATGAAGCGGTTCGCCATCGTCGCCTGTGTTGCGGGCCTCGGCCTTCTCACGGGGTGCTTCTCTCTGCTCGACCTGCCGCCGAGTGCGGTCATCACGACGACCGAGACGACCGGAGACCCGCCGCTCGTCGTCAGCTTCTCCGCGCTCGAGTCGTCCGACGACGAAGAGATCGTCTCCTACGCGTGGAGCTTCGGAGACGGACGCCAGGGGATCGGCGAAGCGTGCGAGCACACGTACACCCATCCGGGCGTCTACGTCGCCCACCTCACGGTCAGGGATGCCGGTGGGAGAGTGGACACCGACTCGGTGACGATCATCGTCCGCGGAGTCGCCCCCGACATCCGACGATCGTTCGCCTGGGAGTCTCACGACGAGTCGTGGACGTGGGAGATCGCGATCCCGAAGACGCTGTACGCGGGCTACGCACAGAAAACGCAACGAGACGAGTACTCGGAGAGCTACGAGTGCGATTGGACGGAGTACGTCACCGACGCGTCCGATGACGCGCTCTTCACGTCGCTCTCGATTGAGCTGTTCGATCGGATTGCACCCTGCTACGACGATCCATCCTCTGCGCACCACGGCTTCCTCCAGTTCGCGCTCGACTTCATCACGGCAGCGATCCCGTACGTGAACGACTCCGGTGGAGACTGGCCACGATATCCCGTGGAAACGCTCGCAGAAGTCGGCGGAGACTGCGAGGACACCGCGTTCCTCTACTGTTCGATCGTACGCCCGCACGTCGAGCGCATTCATCTTCTCATCTTCAAGGGCCACGCCGCGTGCGCCGTCCCGGTCGACTGGGCTTTCGTCGCGACGCGCGACTACCCGGTGGCCTGCTACACCCACGGTGACGACTACATGGCGTTCGTCGAGACGAGCGCAGATCCGCCCGACTACCGTCGAGTCGGCGAGCTTCGAGACACTCTTCGTAGCGCGTGGGAAGAAGGCGACTTCGTCTTCTACGATGTCGGCAGCGGCCGGGCCGCACACGTTGACGGAATGATCCATCGCCCCGGACCGAGCAACTAGCATGCTGTGTTCCGCAGTAGTGTTTCCAGGCGGTCAGTTGCTCTCACCGGCTGAACGGTCCTAGATCTCCTCTGATGGCCACGTCGCTTGACCTTGACCCGGTCGAGCGTGCTAGGATGTCGAAGCCGGTCGGGAGCGTCACAGCGCTCCCGGCATCAACATAGGGAGGTATGGTCATGCGGAAGGGTCTGTTCATCGCTGGGCTGTTGGTCGTTCTCATCGGGGTCGTCGCGGTCCCGCAAGCGAGCCTCAACATCGCACCTCGCACCATCCTGAAGATGGGAGACGGCGTCGTCTACCTGTTCGACAACGAGACGGGCGCGACGCAGTCGACGATCGTTCTCGTGTTCAGCGGAAGCGTCAGCTTGCAGCCGACGGACGTCCTCGCGATCGGCGGGGATGCTGCCGTGATCCGCCTTTGGGGAGGCGGCGCGCTGGTCGCCATCGACGTCAACGTCCTCGCCGGAGGGACGGTGGAGATCGCGCTTACGGGGGACAACGCCGGCGGCTCGATCGAGCAGGCTTGGTGGTCGCAGAACTAGCGAATCCTCGCCCCGCGAGCTCAGGCCACAAGGGCTCGCGGGGTTTCCTCGTGATCCTGCGGACGGTGATCTCCCTATTCGCTGCGTGATCGCCGTCCGCAGTCTGATTCGGGCGTGGTCCACACTCCGCTTCGGATCGCTCGATGACAGATCGGACCGCGTGTACCCCCGGCGTGCCGTCGCCCCGCCCCGCGTGAAATCCCCCGCTGGGGAAGGGAGAATGCTTCGACAGGGACGAGGAGGGATCATGAAGCGACTTGCTGTTTCGGTGTGCGCCGTCCTGCTTGCGCCGATTCTCGTGGGATGCAGCGGCGGAAGCGCGCTGCCCAATCTGGAGACGGCCTACGAGGTCTCCGAGGGCTCGTGGATGGTCCAGATCGGCACCGACATTCGAGGACACGAGGAGTACGTCCTGGAAGCCTACTACGAGATTGCCGGCGTCGTGAGAAACCCGTCCAAGAAGGTCGCGTACGCGACCCAGGTCATCGTCGCCGTGCGATCTCCCACTGGCGATCTCGTTCATGAGGAAGTGCTCGATATCGGTGAGGTTGAAGCCGGAGGCGAGCGCTCGTTTGCGTACCAGTGGCCGTCGGACGAGGATGTCGAGCTCGACGCCCACGCCGTTTCGTCGGAGCCGCCGGCAGACAACGACTGAACCGCGGAATCTCCGACACCAGCCCGAGCCGACGCCCGGCACGTTTCACCCCGGGTCGGGATCGGCTATCGTGCATCGAGCGAACCGACACGGACGGGAGACAAGATGACGCGATCGTTCGCCGTTCTGCTGCTCATCGCCGGTCTGTCGTGGAGCGTCCTCGGAGACGATCATGGGGACTCGCCCCTCACGGCAACGCCCGTCTCCGCAGTAGGAGAACTCGTCTCTGCCTGCATCGAACAGCCGGGCGACCTCGACTACTTCCTTTTCGCCGCCGTCGAGGGACGGACGTACCGGCTCCTCACCAGCCACCTGAGCGACGACATGGATACCGTCCTGTTCCTGTTCGATTCGGACGGTCGGTCGATCCTGCTCGTCGACGACGACTCGAACGGCGAGACGGCATCGCGCCTGCAGTGGACGTGCGTTTCTTCTGGAACGTACTTCGTGATGGTCCGTCACGCGCGGGCGCTCGTGGGAACCGGCTGCTACGAGTTCTCGCTGTCGACCCTCCTCGTCGACGACCACGGGGATGACGTGGTCACTGCAACACCGCTCGCCCTGAACAGCCCGGCCACCGGCTTCGTCGAGACCGCGGACGACATCGACGTCTTCCTGTTCTCCGTTCGTCGCGGCTTCGAGTACTCGGCGTATCTCGCCGAAACGACCGCGTCGTCGGATCTCCACCTCGAGATCCTCGACGAGGACGGCACGACGCCGCTCCTCGGCCGAGCGGCCCGTGGCGACCCAGAGCTGACCTGGACTGCAACGGCCACCACGACGCTGTTTGCCGCCGTCTCCGCGACCGACGGAAGCGGCGCGGGGTACGACATCGTCGTCCGCGAGACGGGCTACGTCGACGACTACGGGAACGAGCCGGCGACCGCTCACCCGCTGCCCGCAGAAGGCACCGCGATCGACGGGATGATCGACGTCGACGGAGATCGCGACTGGTTCACGTTCGACGCCCGACGCGACACGGAGTACCGGATCGGCCTCGTCGCCGTCGCCGCGTGCCGACTCGCCCTCCTCGCCGCCGACGGAACGACCGTCATTCGGGAAACGTTGTCCGCCGCTGCCCCAGTCGAACTGGCCTGGACGGCGCCCGCCAACGGGGCCGTCTACGTAACCGTCGAGGCCCCCGGCGGAATCGGTGCCTACGCGCTGACAGTCTCTTCGACCCTGCAACTCGAACTCCTCGCCACGTTCAACCCGCAGGGATACTCGCTCGACGTTGCCGTGCGCGGGACGATCGCGCATCTCGTCGTCGGGACGAAGGGGCTCCTCCTTGTCGATGTCTCCGACCCAGCGCAACCCCGTGAGATCGGTGCCCACAGCACGCGCGGCTACGCACAAGCCGTCGCCATCTCCGGCGATTTCGCCTACGTTGCCAACCGCGGTGAGGGGCTGACGATCCTCGATGTCTCCGATCCGACCCGGCCGGTCGAGGCGGCCTCGATCGACACCGAGGGATCGGCGCAAGATGTCGTCGTGATCGGCCCGACCGCCTACCTCGCCGATCAGCGCGGCGGCGTGCAGATCGTCGACGTCGCACAGCCCGTGGCGCCTCGACTCCTGGCCACGTACGAAACGCGAGGCCCCGCCGAGGCGATCGCCGTTCGAAACGGCGTCGTCTTTGCCGCCATCGGAGACGCGGGGCTCGAGATCGTCGACGTTGCCGATCCGACCGCGCCGACCCAGATCGCCACACTCGATCTGCGCGGCGACGCGAGCGATGTTGTCGTCACCGACGGGCTGGCGTTCGTCGCCGCGGGCTTCCGCGGAATCCGCGTCGTCGACCTCCGTGACCTCGCAATGCCGACCGAGATCGGCTATCTCGGAACCGAAGGCGAGGCGCGGGGACTCGCGCTCACAACGGGATTCCTCTACGTAGCTGAGCGCACCGAGGGGCTCTCGGCCTACGCGCTCGCCGATCCGGAGAACCCGGAGCTCGTCGCACGGATCGACACGCCGGGGGAGGCCGTTCGCGTCGCCATCGCCGGCGGCGTCGCGTTCGTCGCCGATCGCGAGCGAGGGATGCAAGTCATCCGACTCTTCCCGTAGCCCGCAGAGAACGGAGCGAGGGAGACCGAAGCTCCCCTCGCTCGTCCAACCCGCAGCACGCTTCCGTCTACCGAGGCTCAGTCAGCCCGACGGGAACGTTGTCCGAGGTGTTCGTCCCGTTTGACTCGATCACGTTGTCGTAGCCGGCAACGAGGGAGGTCGGATCGACGAAGACCCCGAACCCGAGGTTCCCGGTGAACGCGTTTCCGCGGACCGACGCGATCGAGAGCTCGAGACGAAGACCGTCCGCCGTGTTGTCGGCGATCGTCGAGCCGACGAGCGACAACACCGACGCGTCGAACAGGTAGATCCCGTGCTCCCCGTTCCCGAGAATCGTCGCCTCCCGCAGCGACGCCGCAGAGGCCCCGATCGACAGGCCCGTTCCCGAGTTGCCCACGATCGATGCGTCGATCACGAGGAGGGCGGATCGGTCCACGAGGCTGATTCCGGCGCTCGCGTTCTCGCCGACGGACGTCCCATCGAGGAGCGCAGCGACCGAACGGCTTAGCGAGAGGCCGCCGGCATCGTTGCCGGCGATCGTCGTTCCGAGGGCCATCAGCGCCGTCTGCGAGACCGCCTCGATCCCCCAGCCGGCGTTGTCGCGGATCGTGCTCCCGCTGAACGAGGCCGGGGAGTTGTCGAGGAGGACGCCGGTGGCGGGGTGCTCCGCGACCGTCGAGTCGAGGACGGTCACCGTCGCGTCCGACGTGTGGATCGCTACATCACCGTTCGATCGGATCGTTGCGCCGCCGGCGACCACGGCCGAGCTGGTCACCAAGTCGAGTGCGTAGGACGCGTTCTCGCTCACGGTGCTCGAAGCGACCGTGATCTGCGAGTCAACTGCGCGCACGCCGACGCCCTGGTTCGCCGTGAGGACGCTTCCGCCGAGCTCGAGCGACGACCGATCGAGCCGAATCCCATCTGCCGGGTGGCTGCCGATGGTCGCATCGTCGAACGCCGCGGTGGAGAGGACGGCGACGAGGCCCGGTCCGCCGTTTCGCTCGATCCGCGAACTGCGCACCTCGGCACGCGAGTCGGTGAGATCAAGCGCCGCGCTCCCCTGATCGACGATCGTGGTCCCCGAGATCGTAATCGTTCCACCAACGGCCGCGATCGCGCGCGACCGGTTCCCGCTGACCTCGGAGTCCTGGAGATCGACCGAACTCGCGTCGAGGACGACCGCGTCACTCGGGTGCCCGGTGACCGTGCTCCCGACGAGGGTCACCCTCGACTGATCGCTCGCGTCGACCGCAGATTCCCCGTTGTCCGTGATCAGACAGGTCGCTGCGGTCAGCGAGGAGGCCGCCGCGTGGAGCGCGTCTCCGCCATTGCCGCGGATCGTGCATCCGGAGAGCGTCCCCTTCGCGTTCACCGCCCGGATCGCGTGTCCCGCGTTGTCACCGAGCGTCGAATCGAGCACCTTGGCCGAGCTGTCGGTCAGCACAACGCCGTCTCCGGTGTGATCGGCAACGACGCTTCCGAGGGAGAGGTTGACGATTCCTCGCAGAGAGACGATCCCGTTCTCGCCGTTGCGGGCGATCTGGGTTCCCGCCGCGCCGAACGCCGAATCGACGACGCTTGCCCCGCCGACGTTCGCGGACACGATCGACGCGGACAGCTCGCACGTGGTGCCGTTCGTCGCTTCGATCCCCCACCCGCGGTTGTCCCGGATCTCGCTGTCGACCGCCTCGGCGTCGGTCGCATCGAGGAAGAGCCCGCTTCCCGGGTGGTCGGTCACCGTCGTCTCGGCCATCAGGATCTTCCCGGATACGGAGAGAACCCCGACCGTGCCGTTGTCGTGAATCTCGGACGCGGTCGACTCGGCCGCACTCGACCGAAGCGCGATCCCCTCGGCGCCGTTCCCTGCGATCGAACTGGCGGTCAGCTTCAGCTCGCTGTTCTCGACCGCGGCGATCCCGCGTCCGTCGTTGTCTTCGACCTGTGTCAGCTCGAGATCGGCTTTGCTGTTCGTGAGGAGCATCCCGTCGCCGGGGTGCCCGACGATCTCGGAATTCCCGATCACGAGCGTCGTCTGTCGCCCGTCGATTCCGTCTCCTCCGTTCTCCTCGATCGTGCTCCCCTTGATCTCGGCGAACGTGTTGACGAGAGAGAGGCCGCTCGCTGTGTTGCGGTCGATCGTGCTCCCGTCGACGATCCGAAGAACGGCGTTCGTCCCGCGGATCGCCTCGCTCGTGTTGTCGCTCACGGCCGTCGCACGAACGTCGGCGGTCGAGTCGGTGAGGTCGAGTCCCCCCTCCGGATGTCCGACGACGCGCGTCTCGATCAGAGTCACCCGCGAGCGAGCCTGGGCGAGGATTCCGATCCCGACGTTGTCGGCGATCGATCCACCCTCGAACCGAACCTGGGCGAAGTCGAGCCACAACCCATCGTCGCCGTTGTCGACGACCGTCGAGTCGAGGAAGTTCGCTCCCGACGAGGAGGCGTGCAGTCCGGAACGCCCGTTCGACGAGACGTCGAGACCCTCGGCGTCGATCGACGCCTTCGTCAGGTGGATTCCGTACGCCGCGTTCCGCCGGATCGCGCCTCCGACGATCGCCGCAACGGAGCTCGTCCCGACCAGGCCGGATCCGCCGCTCCGCTCGATGATCGTCTCCTCGATCCCGGCGGCGGCGTTGGCGAGAACCATCCCGTCGAGCGGATGGTCGGCGACGGAGCACCGAATCAGCGACGCGGTCGAATCGGTGGCGTAGAGCCCCTCCTCGCCGTTCGAGACGACTTCCGAGTCGGTCAGATCGGCAGTCGAGTTGACGAGGTCGATCCCTCGCTTCACGCTTCCTGCCACCTTCGACGTGGCGAGGACGACCGTGGAGACGGTCCCCGCGATCCCGTGTCCTCCGCTGTCGAGAATCTGGCAGTCGAGGAAGTCGCCGGCGCTGTTCTCGAGCCGGACCCCGTCGTCGGGATGCGTGCTGACGATCGTCTCAGTCGCGGTGACACTCGAGTTCGAGTGGCCGTGGATTCCGTGGATTCCGTTGTCGCTGATCTCCGAGCGGAGGATGTCGGCGATCGCGTGCTCGAGGAGGATCCCGTTGTTGGTGTTCGCTGTTACCGTGCTGTCGGCAAGCGAGAGCCGGGACGCGAGTTCGTAGATCCCCTCTTTCCCGTTTCGCGATACGTCGGTCGTCCCGACCTGGGCTGAGCTCTCCTCCATCCGCACGCCGTGGAGCGGATGGTCGAGGATCGACGACCCGTCGACCGTCGCCTCGGAGTCGAACAGGAAGATCCCGTTCTCCCCGTTCGCGAGCACCTCGCTGTCCCTCATCGCGAGGAAGCTCTCCTCGACGAGAACGCCGTTCGCCGCGTTCCCGAGCACGCGCGAGCCGCTGGTGATCGACAGGGACGCGTCACTCGTGGCGTGCGCGCCCTGCGCCCCGTTCGCCTCGATCGTGCTCGCATCGACCGACCCGACCGAATCGTCGAGGAGGATCCCATTGCGAACGTTCGACGAGATCTGCGACCCCTCGGTGATCGTCACCGTCGATTCGATCGTCGCGTAGACCCCGTTCGACCCGTTGCGGAGGATCTCGCTTGCGAGGATCGTGACCGTGGATGCGCCGACATCGACACCCTGCTCGACGTTCTCGGCGACGGTACTCGCAGTAATCGTTCCCTCGGACTCGGTCGACGCGCTGACGCCGTGCCGTCCGTTCTCCAGGACCTGAGACCCCTCGAGCGCGCCGACGGCCGACTCGATCCGCACCCCGTCGACCCCGTTGTCCGAGACGACACAGCCGCCCTGGAGCGTCCCGCGCGCTCCGGCGAACAGGTGAACCCCGTAGCGGACGTTCTCGACGACCGATCCACCGGTCACGCGAAGTGTCGACGAGGCGGCGGTCGCTCCGTCGACACCGTTCCCCGAAACCTCCGTCGCGGACACCTCGGCGTCGGCTCCCTCCTCGAGGAGGATCCCGGAAGCGCCGTTGGCCGTCACCGTCGATCCGGACATCGACCCGACGGTTCCGACGAGCGCAATCCCGTTCGACGCGTTCCCGGCGACATCGGAATCGACGATCGACACCGACGATCCGCTCAGGACGCGAACCCCGTCCGATCCGTGCCCGGTGATCGTCGTTCGAGTCACCGCCACGTCGCTCTCCTCGCGTAGGAGAAGCCCGACGGCGTCGTTGTCGGTCACCGTGCTGTCGGCAACGCTCCCCGAGGACCGGACGTAGAGGAGAGCGACGTCCGGGTGACCGCTCACCCAGGCATCCTCGACGTGCAGGGTCGAGTTCTCCGCCTGGATCCCGACGCCGAGGTTGTCCTCGACGCGGGCGTTCCCCCGGAGCGTGAACGTTGCGTCGGTCACGAGAACACCCCCGTCAGCGTTTCCCGTGATCGTCGTCGCGCTCGCGCCTTCGGCGAACTGGACCGACGCCTGACCGTCGACGACGAGGCCAAATCCCCCGTTGTCGACGAACGAAGAGGCTTCGATTGCAGCCGTCCCGGCGCTCATCCGAACGCCGCCGGATGCGTTCGCGCTGACCTCGGACTCGATCGCGGCGAGTCGCGCGCCCGCGCCGATCAGCTCGATCCCCCACGTCCCGTTGTCGATGACTTGGGAGAACTCGAGGGCCACGCCGCCGCCCCGCAGCCCGCTTCCGACGTTCTCCTGCACGACGCATTCACGGAGGATGACGCTCGAACTCGCGTCGAGTTCGAAGCCGACCGATCCGCCCTCGATCGTGATGTTCTCGAAGACGATGCCCGTGCAGTTCTCGAACAGGATCACCGGTTCATCGGCGTTGCGTGCGGCGATGGAGACCCCGCCCCGCTTCGCGGTGTAGACGGTTATGTTCTCCTTATTCCGGACAACCACATTCTCCCTAATCGAACGCGTGATCTCGATTCGACTCCCGCTCGATGCTTTGCGGAAGGCGGTTGTCAGTTTCGGCTCCTCGTCGGGAACACTCAGCCCTCCCCCAAGATCCATAGGGGGCTTCTGCGCTGGTGCCGGTCCAATCGAGGATGCCGCGAGAACTCCGAAAGCAATGCAGACAAGAACTCGCTTCAGAGACGAACGCCGCACGATGTCCTCCCTTCTCGATCCGTACCCGAGAACTCGGAATCCCGCCAATTGCAGTACACATCGCAGCTCGATTGGTTCCAATCCAGCAGGCCGATCCTGGGCAGGCCTTAGTGCGAGAGCAGTGATTCCCCTCAGATGCTGCTCTCCTCCAAGCTTGCGAGAGGCCACACGCAGAGCAGGCTACTGAGACGCAAAGCAAGATCCCAGGGCCAAGCCAGGTCAGCGAGGGGTGGTGAGACACCTCACTGAAACTGAAGCTCTCCGGATATGTCGTGACTTCGCGTGTGAACATCGATTCGACGCGACGACCAAGCGCCGTCACGGAGGCTGCTAGAGCCCGTTTCCTGTCTGGTTAGAGCATCGAACCATACGATTCTCGCGCGGCCTCCGTCAATTGCAAAGGCGGCAACGTAACCAGCAGGAGCGGCAAGGTCGACGACCGACCATGAGGACAACCTGCCCTCTTCGAGTTCGGTCCGTCGAATCCTCGGTACCCCACTCTCGTCAGCGAGGATTGAGAACCGCCGAAGGTCGGCAGGCACGTTTCCTCCTAGCCCCTTCACGTACGCCTCCTTGCGCGTCCACATTCGGAAGAAGGCTGTACGCCGCGACGCGCCGACGAGCGCTGTGATCCGGTCGGCCTCCTCCGGGGAGAGGAACCGCCGGGCGAGCGCGACGATGTCGCCGATCGGCCGGACGCGCTCGAGATCGACGCCGACGTGTCGGTGGCGGGCAACAGCCAGCAGCGCGCGATCGCCCGAGTGAGACAGGTTGAACGACAGTCCTTGACCCGCTCCGTGCCGGAACACCGGCTTCTCACCCGCGAGCCAATCGACCGGCAACTGCGCTGGCGTGCAGTCCAGGTAGTCGGCCAGGATCCGGCGGCATCGCCGACCGATTGCACGCCGCCACGCAACGCGTTGCTCCAGCCCTCCGCACGCTAGTGCGGTCTCATCTCGAACGGCGATGGCCAGCGGCACGCCGATCGTCCAAACGTGAACGACGCCCTCTCGAAGTGCCTCGGACAGTTGGAGCTCTGAGGTCACCGGTCGACGGGTTCGGACGCCCCGCGGGAGTCGAACCCCGGAAGGAGGCGCTCGAGGGCATCCACGACACGGTCGGCGTCCCCGTTGTCGGCCGCCGCTTCGAGCGCGGAGAACGCATCGGACCACCCATCGCCCGCCCCCTCGAGCCGCGCGACGAAGATCCGCTCGTGCGCGGTGGCGTCGCGTCCTTCGGCGTCGGTGAACAGGTCCTCGTAGAGCTTCTCTCCCGGACGACACCCCGTGTAGACGATCGGGATGTCGATGTCCGGTTCGTGTCCGTAGAAGCGGATCACGTCGCGTGCGAGCTCGACGATCTCGACTGGATCCCCCATATCGAGGACGAGGACGTCGCCCGTCTCGCCGAACGCGCTCGCTTGGAGAACGAGCTGCACCGCCTCCGAGGTTACCATGAAGTAGCGGCGCATCCCGGCGTCGGTGACGGTCACCGGGTGTCGTGCCTCCACCTGACGTTGGAAGGTTCGCAGGACGCTCCCCCGGCTTCCGAGCACGTTCCCGAAGCGAACGGCGATGCACCGCGGTCGCAGCTCGTCCCGCCGCTGGATGACGAGCTCGGCAACGCGCTTCGTCGCTCCCATCACCGAACTTGGGTTGACCGCCTTGTCGGTCGAGATCAGGACGAACGCCTCGCACCCGGAACGGCACGCCTCGGCCAAGGCCAGCTTCGTCCCGATCACGTTCGTCCGCGCTGCCTCGGCGGGAAACGCCTCCATCATCGGAACGTGCTTGTACGCCGCGGCGTGGTAGACGACGTTCGGCGCGAACCGATCGAACGCCCGTCGCAGGCTCCCCGAATCGCGCACGTTCCCAACGAAGACATCGACGTCGGCGTCGGGGAACCGCCGAGCGAGGTCCTCCTCAAGATCGAATAGGCCGGTCTCGTTGAAGTCGAACGCGAGCAAGCGCGCTGCACCGAACGCGAGCACCTGGCGACAGAGCTCCGAGCCGATCGACCCCGCCGCTCCCGTCACGAGGACGCCCTTCCCGTCGAGAAAGCGTCTCACCGACCCCCCCTCGATCCGGACCGGTTCCCGGCGGAGGAGGTCCTCCGGGCGCAGCTCCCTCAGCTGCGTCGAGGTGACCTCGCCGGTGTAGAGGTCGGAGAGGTAGGGGATGATCTTGATCTCACGCACACCGGCTTGCCGAACCATCTCGACCGTCTCCCGAACAACCGCCGGCGACGCGGACGGCATCGCGACCAGCACCGATTCGATCTCCATCTGACGGACAATCTGGGGAAGACGCTTTCTTGGGCCAAGGACACGAACGCCCCGGACGATGATTCCCTTGAGGTGTGGGTTGTCATCGACAAACCCGACAATCCGGTAGGAGGCTCCTTCTTCCTCCTGGATCGCGCGGACGAGTTGCGCGCCGGCGTCGCCAGCGCCGACGACGAGCGTCTTCCCCGCACGGACCGTGCGTCGCGTCGCCCCGGCGCGCCGACGGCCGAGTCCACGCGCGAGAAGGCGAACCCCACCGATCCCGAGCAGGGAGAGGGCCAGATCGATCCCGAGCACGGAGCGCGGGAAGATCGAGAAGACTGACGTCTCCCGCAGCACGAGCAGCACCGCAGCCACAACCGCGGACCCGGCGACACAGGCGACGCCTGCCGCGGCGAACCCCCCGACACTTGCGTGCCGCCAGCTGCGACGGTAGAGACGGAATACCGCGAGAACCGGAAGCTTGGCCGCAACGACGAGAAGGAGACTCCACAGAAGCGTTCCGAGGAAGCGATCGGGAATTGCCGCGTCAAAGCGGAGCCAGAACGCGAGACTAATCGACGCAAGGACGACGACCGCGTCGAGAAGAAGGAAGCTGAGCTTGGCGAGGCGCGTCATCGGGAATCTCCGACGTCAGCGAGGGCTTCGCGCAGCGCGTCGGTGACACGGTTAACGTCCGACTCCGACAGGCCGACGTAAAACGGAAGAGCCACGGTCCGCTCACCGATCGCCTCGGCGACCGGGCAAAGCCCACGCCCGGTCCTGAGTTCCTCGCGGAGGAACGGTTGGAGGTGGATCGGCTGGAAGTAATCTCCGCACCCGATCCCTCGCTCCGTCAGACCGCGGAGGACCGCGTCCCGATCGGCGCGCGTGAACCGATCCGGAAGCCGAACGACGTAGACGAACCAGCTCATCCGCCCGTCCAAGAAACGCGGCGGAAGGAGGAGTCCTTCGATTCCCTCAAGGGCGTCCTCGTACAGGGTCGCGACCACGGCGCGCGCAGCCACGATCTCGTCGATCCGCGCAAGCTGCGAGCAGCCGAGCGCCGCGGACATCTCGTCCATCCGGTAGTTGTATCCGAGCCGAACGTGCTGCAGCCACTGGTTCTCGGGACTCCGCCCCTGGTTCGCCATGCTCCGGCAAAGGGCGGCCAGCTTCTCGTCATCGGTGACGACTGCCCCGCCCTCTCCGGTCGTAACTTGCTTGTTCGGATAGAAGCCGAAGACCCCGGCTCGCCCGAAGGATCCGCAGCGATGTCCGGCGAGATCGGATCCGAGGGCCTCGGCCGAGTCGTCGATCAACTCGATCCCGTGCCGGTCGGCGATCGCCTCGAGGGCCAGCCAGTCAGCAGGGTGCCCGAAGACATCGACTACGAGGATCGCCTTCGTTCTCGGCGTGATCGCGGCCTCCACGGCCGACGGATCGATGCAGTACGTCGCCGAATCGATGTCGGCGAAGACGGGCGTCGCCCCCTCGAACAGAATGCAATTCGTCGAGGCGATGAAGCTGAACGGCGTCGTGATCACCTCATCGCCCGGACCGATCCTGAGAGCCCGGACGATCAGGTGCAACGCGCTCGTCCCGCTGTTGACGGCGACCGCGTGCCCGACGCCGACGTACCCGGCAAGCCGCTCCTCGAATCGCTCGGCCCAAGGGCCGAGCGCGAGGCGGTTCGATCGGAAGACCTCCCGGAGACAGCCCGCGTCCTCTTCCGTAATCCACGTTCTGGCCAGCGGTATCTTCATGTCGCCTCGCGTCTGGATCAATTTCTAGATGACACCGGCGTTTCGTAGCTGTGCGATCTCACCGGTATTCAGCTCAAGCCAGTCGGCAAGGACATCCTCTGTGTGCTCGCCGAGCTGGGGCGCCGGATCGAAGCCTCCGTCGGTGCTTCCGTCGAGTTTCAGGGGATTCCCCGCGATCGCCACCTCCCCCGCTCCCGGTTGCCGCACCATCTGCACCATTCCTCGCGCACGCACCTGAGGATCGGAGAACACGTCCGAAACCGTGTTCACGCGAGCGGCCGGCACTCCCGCCTCGACGAAACGAGCCAGCCATTCCTCGGCCGACTTCGTCTTGAGCGTCTCGGTGATCTCAGGATATAGCTCATCCCGGTTCTCGGTACGGAGCGGGTTTGTCTCGTATCTCGAATCCTCGAGCAGGTCTTGCCTCCCGAGCACATCGCAGAAGATTCGCCAGAGCTTGTCGTTCCCCGCTGCAACGACGATCGACGAGTCCGCCGCGTCGAGGACGCCGAACGGCGTGATCGACGGGTTGTAGCGACCGATAGAGGTCGGACAGTCCCCGGTCATCGCGTAGCGCGCAAGCGGATACTCCATCATCGCCACGAGCGCATCGAGCATCCCGATGTCTATGTGCTGGCCCTTCCCCGTCTTCGTTCTCTGGAAGAGGGCCATCGTGATCGCGAACGCCGCGTACAGCCCGGCCGGAATGTCTCCAAGCGAGATTCCCGTCGGATGCGGTTCCGATCCTGGCTCGCCGGAGACCGTCATCACGCCGCTCAGCGCCTGGATCGTGAAGTTGTACCCAGGGCGATCCCTGTAGGGGCCTGTCTGGCCGAATCCGGAGATCGAGCAGTAGATGAGCCGAGGATTCTCCTCGATGAGCGTCGCGTAATCGATTCCCAACCGCTCGGTCACTCCCGGGCGGTAGTTCTCAACAAGCACGTCAGAGACACGAGTGAGACCCTTCAGGATCTCGACACCACGACTCATCTTGAGATTCAGTGTAATGCTCTTCTTGTTCCGGTTGACGCTGATGAAGAACGCGCTCTCGCCCTCCCGGAACGGCGGGCCCACGTGACGAGCGTCGTCCCCCACTTCGGGGATCTCGACCTTGACGACCTCGGCCCCCTGATCGGCGAGGTTCATCGTGCAGTACGGACCGCTCAAGACGCGCGTCAGATCGAGCACGCGAACCCCCTCGAGCGGCCCTCCGCGATGCGGTTGGCGACTCACCTACGACTCCTCTCGATAGCGAAGGACCTTCGCCGGGACCCCGGCGACGATCGCGCGAGGCTCCACGTCCCGTATGACGACGGCTCCGACTCCGACGATCGCGTCCGCACCGACGGTCAGCCTCGCGTCGGCGCCCCAGCCGGGAGGCATCACCGTCGCTCCCGCACCGACGAACGCGCCCGGTGCAACGTCGACGCGCGCGCCGATGACCGACCCGACTGACAAGAGCGCGTAGTCCCCGACGACAGAATCGTGGCTGACTGCCACGCTCGGCCCGACGAAGACGTTCCGACCGATCGCGGGATTGACGTAGAGCGTCGTCCCGGCACCGACGATCGTCCCTTCACCGACCGTCGAGTCCTTCGGGATCAGGGCGGAGGGATGAATCGCCGACTGCTGAGAGACGCCCTCTTCGCGCAGCCACTCCGCCACGCTCCGTCGGGGATCGACCCGTCCGATCGCGACCGCGACGGCGTCGAAGCCCCGCCCGGCCGTGACGAAGTCGCGCCCCCCGAGGATCTCGTAACCCCTTAGCCGCTCGCCCCACTGGCCCTCATCGTCGTCCACGAAGCCGACAATCTCGACGGTCTCATCCAGCTCCAGAATCGACGCCACCATGTTGCCGGTCTGGCCGACGCCGTAGATCAGTACCCTACGCCTTCCCATTCCGGAGCTCCCCCTCTCTCTGCAGCATCTTCCCGCGAACGACGGACCACCACATGATGCGAAAATCCAAGCCCAGCGACCAGTTCTCCACGTACTCCAGATCGTATTCGTACCGTTCTTCCCACGTCAGGGAACGTCCGTCGTGCAGCTGCGCCCAGCCCATGATCCCCGGACGGACCGAGAGGCGCGCGCGAACGCGATCGTCGTAGGTTTCAGCGCGAAAGACGCGATCCGGCCGCGGGCCGACCAGGCTCATCTCGCCCTTGAGGACGTTCCAGAGCTGCGGGATCTCGTCGAGCGATATCATGCGCAGGACGCGCCCGGAACGCGTCACGCGCGGGTCGTTCGCGGAGACGAACCCGTCGGAAGCGCGATCGACCATCGTGCGGAACTTGTGAAGCGTGAAGACTTCGCCGTCCTTGCCGGCTCGATCCTGGCGGAAGATCGCGGGCCCTCGCGATTCGAGACGAATGACGAGCGCCAGGACGAGGCAGATCGGCGCGGCGGCGACGAGTCCGACGGCCGAGAGGCCGAGGTCGACGCCCCGCTTGATCCTTCGGCTCCACGGTCGAGCGACGGATGATCGCACCATGATCTCTTCTCCCGCCTCCTTCAGCCGCCCGCCTCAGGGCGCATCGGGACCCCTCCCTTTCGGCTTCGCGACTTCCTCGAGGGTCGCCAGCATCTCCAGACCGCGCCGCTTCCGTCCGTGCTCGCGGACGAAGGCCTCGACCCGCTCGAGGCTTGCCGGTCCAACCTCCAGCGCCTCGCGCACCGCGGCGGCCATCCCCTGCCCGGAGGGAGATCCGTAGGCGACGGCACCGTACGCATCGAGAAGCCTCGCCGCCTCGGAGGTACGCGGGACCGACGTCGCGATCGGCCGCCCCGCCGCGAGGTAGTCGTACAGCTTATTCGGGACGACCCCCTCCTTGAAGCGACGGGTCTCCTCGCTCTTCTCGTCCCAGAGCACGGGCCAGAGCAGCACGTCCGCACAACGGAGAAGCCCGGGCACCCGGTCTCGGCGCTGCTTTCCCAAGAACTCGACGTTCGCTAACCCGCGGTCGGAGACCTTCCGGCGCAGCCGCTCGGTCTGATCCCCTTCTCCGGCCAGAACGAAATGTACATCCTCGAGTCCCGGCGCCCCCGCGGCCTCGACGATCGCGTCGAGCGCGTTGTTCATCCCGTGGGCGCCGACGTAGAGTGCGACCGGTCCGTCGGTCTCGTCCTTTCGAAGCTCGGCGCAGTCCACGGCAACGTCCACCCCGAGCTCCTCGTCGACGGCGTTCAGAACGATCGAGATCTCGCCCGTCGCGATCCCGGCCTCTCGGACCCCCTCCGCGACGCCGTCGGTGAGGCAGACGAGGTGCGCCGCGCGTCGGTAGAGCCTCCGTTCGAGCCAACGAGCGAGCGAGATCAGCGAGCGGTTCCGCAGGAACCCGGTGACCACCGCCGAGCGCGGCCACAGATCGCGGACCTCGAGGACGTACGGCCTCCCGCGCAGGCGGCCGAGACAGGCGCCGGCCAAACCGACGAACAACGGCGGCGACGACGCCACGACGAGATCGAATCGTCCTCCGCGAAGAAGGCCCCAGAGAACGGCCCGTCCCATGTACGAGACGTACTCGCCGATCCGTCCGCGAAACCCGCGCGATCGGGATCGAACGAGGACCCGGCGAACGCGGCAGGAGCCGGTCGCCCCTTCCGAGAGGCGGATCGTCTCGTCCCTCGCGAGCGCGCCGCGCCGCTCCCCGCGAGCCGCGATCACGACGATCTCGTGGCCGGCCTCCGCCCAGAGCTTCGTGTGCGCGTAGTGCCTGAGCCCCCGCGCCTCGCAAGGCCGAGCGTAGTACTGGGCGAGGTAGAGGATTCTCATTCCTTCGTCTCGGGGTTCCAGAAGACCTGATCCATGTAGCGCACCATTCGACGTCCCACGGCAACCTGCCCCTGAAGCGAACGAATCTCGTCCGGCGCGATCTCGCCGAGTACGAGCTTGATCGCCAGGTACGGCGCGACCAGGTCGTCCTGGTAGATGAACGAGGAAACGCGCGGATTGATCTCGATCAGTCGCTCGCCGATGAATTGGATGTTCACGTTGTACGAGAGCGGAATCGCGCGGAGGATCTCGCGCGTCTGCGCGACGAGCTCCGGCCGATCGACCAGCTCGCCCTTGACGATCACGCCCCAACGGGCGGCCTCGACGGTCTTCGTCGTGCAGAGCAGCATCTCGCCGCGAAGGGCGATCGGATCGGTCGTGTACTCCGTCCCTTCGAGATGCTCCATCACGAGGAGGGGTGGGAACTCCGCCTCGCGCGCGAAGATCGACTCGAACTCCTCAAGGCTCATGTAGCGGCTGTTCGGCTTCCGGTGGAGGAGGAGATCCTTCCGGTCGATCCGCGCATCGAGGATCCGGAATCCGCGGCTCCCCTTCGCGACGGGCGGCTTGAAGCAGACCGCACGATCCGGGTAGCCGAGCTCCCGGACCGCGCCCCGAAACTCGTCGAGCGTCGTCGCAAGGCGGTACGCCGGCAGCGGCAGCTCCGTCTTCTCGCGGAGGACCTCGTACATCCGATGCTTATCCGAGGCGACATCGAGCGGCTCGGGATCCGACACTGGAACGACCGTTCCTCGCTCCTCGAAGAGGGTGCGATGCCGCGAGATCACCGGGACCTCGACGCTCGACTGACTGAACAGGACGTCGGGCCGTACGCGGTCGACGAGCTCGGCGAGTGCCTCGACGTAGGTCGGGGAGTCCGCCGGGGGAACGACGTGAAACCCGTCCGCCAGGAAGCGGCCGATCGCCTGATCGTCCATGTCCGCGCCGACGATCGTGATCTCGCGCTCGCGAATCCCCTTCAGCATCCGGATCAACGTCGACGCGCCCGGGCATCCGCAAGCCGTCAGCAAGACCCTAAGCGGCTTCAATCGGGTTCCCCTTCCGCATTACCCACCGCAGGACCTCGAACGCCTCCGCGTAGCCGCCTTCGAGCTGCGTCCCGCGAGTTCGCGCCAGTGCTCGCACGAATCCCGCGTCCAGATAGGCACGATGCTGCTGGGACTCGTAACACGCGAGCGCCTCGATCTTCTTCTCCACGTGCCGTTCCTCGAGCGGTACGAAGCAACGCGTCTCGAACACGACGTTGTTCCACGGCTCCTCGTAGCCGAGAAGCGTGTGCCGCTTGAACGCTCGCAGCCCCTCGCGCGCGATGACCTGGTGATCCTGGTGAATGTCGTTCGTCGAGGGCATAAACACGACCGCCGGACGGATCTCCTCTCGAAGGCGGATCAGATCGTCGAGGATCTCCTGCCGGTGCTCTGAGAATCGTCGAACTGGGTATTCGAAGAGCCTCAGCCGTCCCTCGGGGATCCCGAGAACTCCAACCGCCTTGCGGACCTCTGTCTCAAGGATGTCCTCCGGGAACTCGGGACGAACGCTCGATCGCGCAGCGGAGAAAGCCACGTAGTGGATCTCGAGTCCTTCTTCAACCCACCGACTAATCGACCCCCCACACCCAATCTCACCATCGTCGGTGTGAGGCGCGAGAACAAGGTATCTTGTCACTGGTTTCCTCCTAACCATGTATACAACGCCAAAAGACGCTGACTCGCCTCCCTCCAGTTGTACTTGGTCAACGCCGCTTCTGTGGCGTTCGCCTTCATCCGATCAAGGAATGCAGGGACCTTCATGGACTCAAGTGCCTCCGAGATGCTTGCAACGGTGATATCCCCAATGACAACGCCGCATTCTGCCTCACGCACGATTCTCCCAAGATCACCGTTGTCCGAAGCGATCACTGCAGCCCCCGCTGCGAGGGCTTCGAAGAGGTTGTTCGGTGAGCTGTATCTCGCGTTTGGCACGCCTTCAGCGCGCGTAGCACGGTACACCACATCCGAGGCTGCCTTGATCTCGAGAGCATCGCGGTAGCTGATGACCCCCAGATCTACTACTCGATCACAACCCTTGATCAGTTTCTCGACCGTTGCACGCTGACTTCCTGCGCCGGCCAGAACCAGCGTCGTACCTTGTACCTGCTTCACCGCAGCAATGAGCTCCGGCAACGCACGATTGGGGCCGAATCCTCCGACATAGCAGACAACGAGATCGTCACACCCCCAGGCCTCTCGCAGCATCTGTCGCCGCTCTGCGGAGATCGCAACAGACTCAGGATCATGCCAGTTCCCAACAACAACGACACGTCGAGCTCCGAGACCCTTGAGTCTTTCGGCTAGAAGGTTCCCTACAGCGATGACCGCGGAGGTTCGAGGCACGAGAAGACGCTCAAGGTATCTCACAAGCCACACAACCGGCGCAGGAACCCTGGGCGAAATGAAGTCCGGATAGCTTTCGTGGGAGTCAAAGACCACCGCTTTCTTGCATCTCCGCGCCGCACCCACTCCGGGAAGAAGCGTGTCAAGATCGTGACAGTGGACAACATCCCACTCCAGCTCCATCAGCCTTCTGTACGTTCGACGCCAATACCCCAGTAGAGGACGAACCAAGGCTGTCCCAGAGCCATACTGCGCGGGCGTTCGAATGCGTGTGATGTGGATATCTTCGAGGTCCTCCACAGGAACACACTCTCCCTCTCGATCCCATGCGATGACGGCCACTGCATGGCCAGCTGCCCGCAGTGCCTGAGCTTCGCGAAAGACACGAGGATCCGGCCGCTCTGGACGTACCGGGTTTGTCACAAGCATGACGATCTTGAGTGGCCGCCCGGACCCTTCAGGCATGCGCCTCCTCCCAACGGTCGAGCAGATCGCGAATCGCCACGGCCGCTCGTCCATCGCCAAAAGCATCGGCACCACGCTCTGCCGGACGTGTCATCCTTTTGACAGCCGCAAGGATCTCATCTCGGCGCGGAGGGACAAGGGTATTCCAACCGTCGGACACTGTTTCTGGCCATGGCGAGTAGGTCCGCAACGTAATGCACGGGACTCTCAGGAAGTACGCTTCCTTCTGGACACCGCCAGAGTCAGTCAGAATCAGCTGAGCGCCTTTCTCAAGTGCGAGAAACTCGAGGTATCCTTGAGGATCTATGATCTTCAGATGCGGGGAGCCAGTCAAAGATGTCGCATCGCTCAAGGAATCCAACACCTTTCGGGTCCGTGGATGCAGCGGGAGAACGACAACCCGATCGAGCGCGCCAAGTGCCGTTAGAATCTCTCGCAAGTTCTCAGCAACGTCGGTGTTGCTCGCGCGGTGTACCGTGGCCAGATAATACTCGCCGGGTGAGAGGTCAAGCACAGAGAGTACGTCTGAAGCCTTACTAACTATATCCTCATACGCAAGGACGGAATCGTACATTACATCTCCAGTCCAGTGAACGCCATCCTCAACTCCTTCCTTGGCCAGATTGGCGACAGCTCTGCGAGTTGGGCAGAACGATAGAGACGAAACGTGATCTGTGAGGACTCGGTTCACTTCTTCGGGAACGCTTCGATCGTAGTGCCGGACGCCAGCCTCGACATGCCCGATAGGGACATTCATCTTCGCGGCGGCAATCGCACCTGCAAGCGTAGAGTTCGTGTCCCCGTAGAGAAGCACGAATGAGGGCGACCTGTCCTGGAATTCCCTCTCGAGCCCAGTGAGCATTCTCGCCGTCTGAAGCCCATGGGACGCCGATCCGATCTGAAGATTGACATCGGGCACGGGTAGGCCAAGCTCATCGAAGAAGATAGCTGAGAGGGCAGTGTCGTAGTGCTGCCCTGTGTGGATCAAGATCTCCTCGTGATGTTCACGAATCTTGCGAGAGACGACGGCCGCCTTGATCAGTTGTGGCCGTGCGCCAACCACCGTTGCAATCCGCATACCATCTCCATTCGTCTTCACGAACCAGCCACGAGGGCGATTCAACCGAAAGGCCAAGAGCCGGACTCGGGACTCACCACCTTGCACCGATACACAACAGCCACGCAACACTAGCCTCCGATGGCTGCGTTCCTGGACCAGATCCCGATCTGCAATCATTGTAGCCAAAACCCCCTTCGTCCGATTCGCACTCTGGCTTCTCCCAGAGCGCTGGGGAAACCTGGGCGAAAGGAAGTACGTAGTTCACTTACTGCTCACCATTGCAGTCACTGGGCCTGGAACCTGTGTGGCGAACGCGGCGTCCGTCCACATCGAGGACGATTGACACGCCCACTAAGAGAACACAGAATGTCAAGAGGGAGGACAGCATGCCGCGTCTGGAGGAGTTCGTCACGTTCTGCGCCGTGGTGGAGCATCGGAGCTTCTCGCACGCCGCCGAGCACCTCGGAATCAGCCAGCCGGCGGTTAGCCAACAGATCAAGGCGCTCGAGGCAACCTACGACGTCCCTCTCCTCCTCCGCTCGAGCCTCGGGGTCACCCTTACCGAACGCGGACAGGCCATCTACGACTACGCCGTGCGGATCGTTGGGCTGTACGAGCGATCGAAGCGCTCGCTTCGCGAGGACGAGGAGGACCCGACCGGGACACTCTCCGTCGGAGCGAGCACCGGTGTCGGTGAGGTCGTTATCCCCATCGCTCTGGCGCGATACAAGCAAGCGCATCCGGGCGTACAGGTGAATCTCCACGTGGCCGACTCCACCGAAATCGTCGACCGGGTCGTACGCGACCAGATCGAGATCGGATTCGTCGGCGCCAAACGCCGCGATCGTCACCTGCGATTCGAGCCGTTCGTCACAGATCGGCTCGTCCTCGTCTTCTCGCCGGCGCACCCGTTGGCAGGACGAGCAAACCTCTACGTCGAGGAGCTGGCCAAGGTCCCCCTGATCCTCCAACAACCGGGATCCGGGGCGACACAGGCCCTCCGCCGCGCGCTCGAGCGCTCCGGAGTCTCGCCCGATCGACTCAACATCCTCGCCGAGGTTGGACTCCAAGAATCGACGAAGCACACGGTGATGACCGGCCTCGGCGGAACCGTCATCTCTCGTCTCGGCGTCGCCGAGGAACTCCACGACGGCCGGCTCGTGGAGGTCCCGATTGAGGAACTCGATCTCACCCACGAGTTCTACATCGTAACGCGTTCTCTCTGGCCGATAACTCAGGCAGGTCGAGAACTCCTCGCCTTTGCGCACGCAGCAGTCGAGGACACGTCACGCCATTCATAAGCATTGCTTATTTGTTGATTGCCATCATATATGCCACCCTCGTGCCATTCGACTCAGCGCGGAGGTACGATCGTGAAGAAACGCATGCACATCCTGACGGTCGGGTTGCTCCTCGTCGCCGTCCTGCCGCTCATCGGACTGACGGACGAGGATGCCCTCGAGACGATCCGCTACGGCGGCCAATACTACCCCGGCGAGTTCCTCCTCAAGGGGTACCCGCAGCTCTGGGAGACGTACGGGATCGATGTCGAGCACATCCTGTTCTCGTCGGGCACGGAGAACAACCTTGCGCTCATCGCGGGGAACAGCGATATCAACTGCGGTTCGGACAGCAAGACCGTTGCCCTGTTCGCGGCGATCCCCGACGACACCGTGATCCTGGCGACGATCCAGCGCGGAGATCGGTACTCGACCGTCGTCCACGTCGACTCGATGTACCAGACGTGGTATGACCTCAAGGGGAAGACCGTCGGTACGAGGCTCGGAACCGGCGCGGAGCAGGTGCTCCTTCGGTACTTCGACCAGATCGAGGACCTCGCGTGGGACGACTTCAACTGGGTGAACCTCGGCGTCGAGGACATGGCCGCCGCGCTGGAGAACGGAAGCATCGAGGCGTTCACCGCGTGGGAGCCGACGCCGGCGATCGCGGAGGCCCAGGGGATCGGACGATCAATCCGCAGCTACGGAGACATTGCGCTGGTGCCGGTCTCGATCCACACGACGCTGGCCTACGCCGAGACCCACCGCGCGGAGATCGTGCGCTTCCTCGCCGCCCATCTGGACAAGGTCAATCTGATCGAAACCGACCCCGAACGGGCGGCCACGCTCGCCGCTGAAGCCGCGAGCGCTCAGGGGTCGGACGTGTCCGCCGACGCGTTCCTGCGCATCTTCGAGCGGGTCAACTTCGCGATGGAATTCGACGAGACCGTCCTCGCATCGATCGAAGACACGGCGCAGTTCCTATTCGACCAGGGGAAGATCGACTCCGTGCCCACCTTCCGTTGGGACGGATCGTTCCTTGAGGAGGCGAAGGCACTGAGAGAAGATCTCTCAGACGATGACGGCTAGGCGCATTCTTTTGCCCTTGATTCCGGTGGCGAGCTTCCTCCTCGCGTGGGAGCTCGCCGCTCGTTTCGGTGCGGTCAATCCCGCTCTGTTCCCCCCGCCGACAGCAATTCTGCGACAGCTGGCGCTAATGCACACGAGGCAGCTGCCGGAGCGATCCCTGCTCCTCACACACATTGCGGCGAGCCTGCAGCGCGTCTTCATCGCGGCCGCGATCGGAACTGCCCTCGGCGTCGCCGGCGGCCTGCTGATGGGGGTCAGTCGATGGGTTCACCGGCTGCTCGAGCCGATTATCACCTTCCTGATGCCAATTCCGGGAATCGCGCAGGCCCCTCTGTTCATCGTCTGGCTCGGATTCGGAGACCCGACGATCATCACCGTCGGCGTAATCGCCACGTTCTTCCCGATCGCGTTCAACACGTCCGCCGGTGTCCGAAGTATCGATCCACAGCTGGTTCGCGCGGCCCGGATCATGGGTGCAAGCAGACCGCGAATCCTCACGAGCGTCTATCTTCCCTGGTCTGCTGGCCACTTGCTCGCCGGGCTGAAACTCGGCTGGGCGCGGTGCTGGCGGACGGTGATCGCCGTCGAGTTCGTCGCAGCGGCAAGCTGGGGCCTCGGCTACATGATATGGGACGCATCGGAGTACATCCGCACGGGCGTCGTCTACGGAGGAATCCTGCTTCTGATGATCGTCTATTTCGTGATCGAACGGACACTCTTCCGCACCGTGGAACGATGGACCGTCGAACGCTGGGGGATGATCCACACATGAGACTCGGTGCGCCGAAGACGCTCGCCCAAACCTGGAAGAGCCGCGCGCTGGCGTTCGGGCAGTTCGTTCTCCCGTTCCTCTTCGTCGGCGGGCTGTGGGAGCTCCTCGTTCAAACGCACGTGGTCACCCTTGCCAGCGTCCCGGCGCCGTCGTCGATCCTCGTCCGAATGTGGGAGATGGCAACGGGAGAGGGAATCCTGTGGCGGCATCTCGGCCGAAGCATGTACCGACTCGGCATCGGCTACGCGCTCGCCACCGGAGCGGGCTTGATCCTCGGGACCACGCTTGCGATGAGTCGGATCCTCCGCGAGATGCTCTCGCCCGTACTGAGCCTGTTGATCTCGGTCCCGACGATCGCCTGGGTCCCCGTCTTCCTGATCACGATGGGGCTCGGCGATCGGACGGTCATCACCGCCGTCTTCCTCGGCGGATTCTTCGCCATCACCTACAACACGATCCGCGGGATCGAGATGGTCGACCGGAACCGGGTTCGCGCCGCGCGCACGATGGGCGCTTCGGGGCTCTCGCTCTTCTTCTCCGTCCTGCTACCCGGATCGGCGGTGTCGATCCTGACCGGGCTTCGGCTGGGAATCGGCTACTCGTGGCGCGCCCTCGTCGGCGGCGAGATGCTCTCGGCGATGATCAGCTGGGGAATCGGGAAGATGATCTACCAAGCGCGCTTCTGGAACGACGTGACCGCGATGTTCGTCGGCCTGATGGTAATCGGCGTCACCGGCCTGCTGCTCGATCGTCTGCTGATCAAGCAGATCGAGCGCACGACGGTCGAGCGCTGGGGAATGCTGGCGGAAAGGTAACCATGGGAAGCCCCATCATCGAGATCCAACACGTGACGAAGACGTTCGCCGAAGGTGCCCGCGAGGTTGTTGCCGTCCGCGACGTGAACGTCGACGTCTCCGAAGGCGAGTTCACGATCCTGATCGGACCGTCCGGCTGCGGGAAGTCGACGCTCCTGTACATGATCGCCGGGTTCGAGACCCCGACCGAAGGGCAGATCCTCCTCGAGGGCCGACCGATCCGAAAGCCCGGCCCCGATCGCGGATTCGTCTTCCAGGACTACGCCCTCTTCCCGTGGAAGACCGTTCTCGGGAACATCACCTTCGGCCTGCGCCGGACGGGGGTTCCCGCCAAGGAGGCGCGCTCGCGGGCGATGGAGTTCATCCAGATGGTTCACCTGACGGGCTTCGAGCACGCCTACCCCCACACCCTCTCGGGTGGGATGAAGCAGCGCGTGGGAATCGCCCGCGCCCTCGCCTACGACCCGAAGGTTCTCCTGATGGACGAGCCGTTCGGCGCCCTCGACGCGCAGACGCGGAAGCTGATGCAACAGGAGACGGTCGAGATCTGGGAGAGAACGGAGAAGACGGTCGTCTTCGTCACGCACAGCGTGATCGAGGCCGTCTACCTGGCCGATCGCGTGATGGTGATGACCGCGCGCCCCGGATCGATCAAGGGGATCGTCGACGTCGACGTCCCGAGACCCCGCGCGTACACCGAGGAACACTACCTCGAGCACCGGCAGAGCGTCCTCGACCTGCTCGAAGAGGAAGTCCAGAAGAGCATCGGCACGGCATCGCCGTAGAGGGCGTGCGCCGGCTGCGCCCGAGAGGCAGGCCTCAAGCCCGTGCCGCTATCCCCAGTGCTCCCGAGCCCAGAGTTTCACGTTGAGGAGCTTCCAGAACCTGCGCTCGAGCGACGGCTCTGTGTCAGCACGAGCAAGAAGCGCCTTGATTCCCTCACGGTCGAACCACTCCCGTTCGAACGCTATCTCCTGGCCGAGAAGCAAGTCCTTGCGCTTCTCGACGAGCCCCATCGTCAACCTCGGCGATGCTCTGAATCCGATCTTGTCCCTCCGGGTCCTGACCGACTCGGGCAGGATGCCGCGCATCGCCTCCCGAAGGACGTACTTCGTCGTCAGGCCGTGGATGAGCAGGTCAAGCGGAAGTCGGAAGACGAGCTCAATCAGGCGGTGGTCGAGGAACGGAACGCGCGACTCGATCGAGTGCGCCATCGAATTCCGGTCCTCGAAGCGGAGGAGACCGGGCAGGCTCCTTTCCTGCAACTGCAGCCTGAGCATCCCGTCCAGATCCCCCGGCTCCCTCCGTGGTTTCGGAAGCACCAAAGCTCGAAGGTCCCTGGTGATCGCCGATGGAGAACCGTCTTCTGCTTCCACACGCTCTCGGGGCTTTCGCGCGGCGATTCGCTCCTCTGTCCTGAATCGCGACACGAGCCGGGCTGCGCGCCGCTTCAGCGGGCGCGTGACGGGCGGAAGGAGCCACTCGCCGTACCGCAGGAGATACCTCGATGCGAAGGCGACGGCTGCGAGCCGATTCCCGCGGTACAAGTGATACTCGCCCATCAGCCGTAGGTCGTTGAGGTACCCCGCGAGCGCCTCGTCGGCCCCTTGGCCGTCGAGCATGACCTTCAGTCCCTCTTCTCTCGCGCGCCGGAATACGTACCACTGAACGGCGATGCTCGCCGAGCCGAACGGCTCGTCTTGGCAGGAGACGATCCGATCGACGTCCTGTGAGAGCGACTCGTCATCGACGGTCACGTAGTGCATCTGCGTCGACGTCGCTCGTGCGACCTCCTCCATGTACAGCCGCTCGTTGAACTCTTCCTCCGAGGCGCAGTAGCCGATCGCCGTGTGAGCGTACTGCGGAATGGATCCTTCCTTCCGCAACAACTCCGCGACGCAGACAATCGACGAGGAGTCGAGCCCGCCGCTCAGGCACGTCCCCACCGGCACGTCACTGCGGGCGTGGATCCTGACGGCATTGCTGAATAGCTCGCTGAAGTCGCGGACCGCGCAGCGCTTCGAGCATGTCTCTCGCGCCTCGGGAAGGCTCCAGTACCGGCTCATCTCCAGCCCCCGCCCAGTCTGATCAAGCCGCAGGACCGCTGAGTGAGCCGGCGGAAGCTGTTGGATCCCTTCGAAGAACGTCCGCTCGCCGCCCGGTCGTCGCCCTTGTGCGAGGAATCCCGCGAGGGTTTCGAGATCCGGCGCGCAGGGCTCATCTCGTCCTGCGAGGAGCCCCTTGATCTCCGAGGCGAACGAGAATGTTCCGTCAGAACGCAAGTCGTAGTACAACGGCTTGATCCCGAACCGATCTCGCGAGAGGAGGACGGTCCTTCGCTCAACGTCAAGAAGGGCGAACGCCCACATCCCGTTGAACCGCGTCACGCAGTCCGGCCCCCAGGCCAGGTACGCGTTGAGGAGGACCTCCGTGTCCCCGTCCGTCTCGAACCAGAAGCCGAGGGCTTCGAGCTCCGTGCGAAGCTCGACGTAGTTGTAGATCTCGCCGTTGTAGGCGACGCAGCACCGTCCCGTCCGATCGCACATCGGCTGGGCGTTCTCTTCGGAGAGATCGATGATCGACAATCGGCGATGGGCAAAGCCGACGATGCTTCGCTCGGCCTGCCCGCTCGGAATCTCCCGGTTGATCCAGGCGCGAATTCCGTCTTCGGGGGAGTACAGCGCGTAACCGGACCCGTCCGGACCTCTGTGTTCGAGCGCGGCCGACATCATCAAGAGGCGTTCGGGCGCGATCCCACTCTCAGCAATCAGGCCCGCGATTCCACACATCGGCTTCTCCTCAGTTCTTCCCGGCGGTAACGCGGCCGGCCTCAGCGGCGACGGCGGTCAGCAACTCCCCGAGCTTGGTCGTCTCTCGCTCCGCGTTCAGCTCCTTCGCCGCCGTCAGTGACCCCCGCTTGTAGACATCGATCTCTTCAGCAGAGAGACCCTCAAGGACT